>Ga0182027_10001688_pt1 | contig 36483 bp, 28 predicted proteins | sample 712E1DmetaG_FD_121300 | JGI IMG/M metagenome (GOLD analysis project Ga0182027, IMG submission 121300) | Permafrost microbial communities from Stordalen Mire, Sweden - 712E1D metaG (Illumina Assembly) | ecosystem: Environmental > Terrestrial > Soil > Wetlands > Permafrost | place: Sweden...
ATGCCAAATGCGGGGGAGCAGAAGGAAAGCAGAAAGCAGAAATGGGAAAACAGAAATCGGCGCATTGGCTTGGCTCTAAAGACGAGGGCAGAGTGGAGAATGCGGAGTGCAGAATTCACAAATGGCAATTCAGAGAACCCCATGGTGAAAAAGTGTCAAAAGTGAAGGACGGAGACCGGCTGGATGGAGGATGAGCCGGCGGACAAGGATTTCAGATTTCAAAGACTGCCGGAGACGGGGAACACAGGAGAAGGCGGGAAAAAGGGACAAAACTATAGTCGAAGCCCATTGACTTTGAAGGCCGCTTGAGCAAGCAAGCGCCTCGCCTCAAACATATTGCATATCAAATTTGCATGTTTCAATATACGAGCGCCTGGTTGGTTGAATAATCATTTGGCGACACTCGTGACATGAAGCGCAGGATTCTCATAGCATCTGCGGGCCTGATTCTCATCTTGGCAGGGTTTTTCGTGTTTTGGCCTTCTGCGCACCACGATCAACCACAGAAGTTGACCGTATCCTTCCTCGGATTCACCAACGATAGTTCACATGCTTCTTGCGCCGCCTTCCTTCTCTCCAACTCGGGTCCTCAGTCCATCTGTCGGACATCGAGTTACCAAATCTTGAGCGCGAACGGTCACGATTTGATCAAGAATGCGCCGTTGAGTTATGATTATATGGACCGCATCTTGCGACCGGGGGATTCCGAAACGATACTGGTGCCTAAGCCTGTTGGTGCAAAGACCTGGCGAGCGGGCTTCAACTATTATTTATACCGGGGTCGGATTGGGAGTGTTGCGGAGGATTGGGTGATTGGGACACGCCGCACGTTCAAAATGAAAGCGCAAGACGTTCGCCATTGGGGCACGGGTCTGAGTGACGCAATCACCGAGTGATTTTCTCAAGTCCATGCCAATCAGTCCCGTATTTGCTTAGCCGGGTACGATGGAGGGCGAGTCGGCGGATAAGGATTTCAGATTTCAAAGGCTGCTGGAGACGGGGAATACACGAGAAGGCGGGGAAAAGGGACAAAACTATAGTCGAACCACTTTGTACCCTTTGTATAGTCGAACCCCTTTGCCCTTTGCCTTTGCCGCTATCAGGCTCATTTTTTCGGCATAAAACGGGAATCGTCCGGGATCGGCGACCGGGTGCTGGACGGGGATGTCGGTTCATTGGCGGACGGTCTGGCCGGCGATGAGGATTTCGAGTGCTCGCATTGGGAATTGGCAAAAAGTTGCTTTTGAATCTGGCAGAGTTTCCAGAAGATGAGCACTGAGAATATCGCGCAAACAACAATCGAGAGGTAAGTGGAATAACCGATAAACTGCATCTGGCGTTGAGCGGCTGCAGCATTTTGTTGCGCTTGAGCAAGCATATTTTGGAGTTCGGGTGTCATATATGTTGGCTCCGGATTGATGGTTTCATAATTCTCCTTTGAAGGCGCGGTCGAGGATGGTGCCGTCCGACCTGGTGGCCCTATCGCGCCAGCGGTACGGCGATTCGATGGCGGGCTTGAATTGTTTCGCGGCAAGTTTGGCCTCGCCCTGGCGCTGAAGCTCTAGGTCATCGGGGAATTTCAGGAACATGATCCAGGTGAGCATCGGCAGCCGGTCAAGGTCGCCGTTGAGGCCTTTGTCCTTGCGCATGATCTCGCGCGCGGATTTGATGAGAGAGCCGATGGATTGGCTGCTGGTTGATTCGGTTGTGGTCTTCATGAGGCCTTAGTCGTCCATGAACTCCTTGAATACGTCGCGGTATCTGGGCATTGGGCCTTCTGGAGTGTCGCTCAAGGAGAAGGCTCCATGCAGTTGCAAGTGGTAATAAGCATCGGAACTTTTCCATTTGCCTCGCGCCGATTTATTTGGATCCGCCATCGTTGCAATAAGACCTAAGCCACACGCGGTACCGACGAATCCCCAACTCATGCCATCATTCCGGGCGAGCATTGCTGCAGCAGCTACCGGGACCCCCACAAATAGTACGCTTTCTTTGTACGCATTGAGTGTTGCCAAACCTTTCGCTCCGCCGGTTGCTTTGCCACTCGCTAAATTACCTTCGAATTCCCTTATCAACCTCAAGGCGTGTGCATGGTCCTCAACTTTGGTCAACTCCTTCGCCAGCGTTTCAACGGATCGCCGATATGTGACACGGGCATCAGTATGGCGCTTTCGGAATTCCAAAACCCTTTTCATGGACTCGGCTGCCATTCCGCTTGGGAGGAGGTTTGGTAAGACCAGCGATGCTGCGACTTCGGAAGCGTTTGGATTTGTCGCCCAGGAGTTAAAATTGCCCTCGTAGCCAAAAAAGGAAAAAACTGTAAACATATCCTCGCTGTCTGTCACCTCTGCCAACTGCCTCCTTTGAGCCACTGTCTTGCTTAGGAACAACATGTAGGCGTTAGCCACCGGTTCCGAAATCGAAAGCCATCCATCGGGATCGATCTTTTTGGCTAGACTTTGAAGGATGGGAAGTATTCTTGCTTCCACTTTGTCCTTATGGAGTCGGATATTGTCGTGGCCTTGAAGTGCTGCCGGAAACTCAGCTGCTTTGTCCAGGAATTCTTCAAAGTCGGCGGCGCTCTTTGTCAAATCTTCCCTCGTCATCTTCACGGATTCAATCAATCCGGCGCTGATGGCCTCTTTGACCTCATCAGAATCATGCGGCGTGCAGGACGGTGGGATGATTCGATAGATCTTCTCCCAAACGCACAGGGCTGATTTGACCCAAGCGTCATTCTGGAATTCAATTGTTGGGAAGTATAAGATTTTCCCATCACTAATGTTTTCAATATTCATAAAGCATATAGCAGTATTTGCAGTTGGTTCCCGGCGTTGCGGAGTTGGTCTGTTCCTCCGAATTTGGCGATGATTTCGGACGCGGTGGCGTGGTGGGAAATTGGCGGGAGTTTGAGGACGTCGGGCGGGGTGAATTGGAGTTCGGCGGCGGCGGCGTGGTTTTGCGGCAGGGGGTTCAGGATTTCGCGGGGCGCCGGAGCGAGGCGGGGGAAACCAAACCATCGGCTTATGAACAGAAATTGGAATAACGACGGCAGGAAATACGAAAACGCAAAAGGCTTGGGAATGTGGACAGTCTTCTTCGGATGGGTGGGGTGGCGCGCAGGCACGGTTGAAAAGCATGGAGGCAGGGATGTGTTTGGCGGGACGCCAAACACGGCGGGCGGGACGCCCGCGCCACCCGGAAACGCTGTCGCTCGACTTGATCCAATGAATTCGCCCGGGCGGGCGCATGGCATCCGCAGTTTTTCGGCGGTGGAATCGGCAGGCGCAGCGATTCCGCAAAGGGGATTGCCTCGGACGCCCGGACGGCGCAGCGCGCCGTCCCTACCTGGCTCAACGATGCCGCAAAGGGGATTGCCTCGGACGCCGGAATGGTGCAGCGGGTTTGGCATAGGACGTCCCTATAGTGCAGGGGTTTGTCTGGTTGACAAGGTTAAAAGGGAGGGGGGAAAGGCAAAAGCAGAAAGCAGAAAGTAGAAATTTACCGCACGGGGCAAAGGGTCAGTTGGGCTTGGGATCGTCGAGGGGGATCTCGAGGATGAAGGTGGCGCCTTTGCCGGGGCCTTCGCTGCGGGCTGTTAATTGGCCACCCATTTCTGTGGCGGCGATGGACCCGCTGTGCAGCCCGAAACCGTGACCGGCCTTGCGGGTGGTGAATCCATGGGAGAAAACGCGGGTGAGGTTTTCCGGGGGAATGCCAATGCCGTTGTCGGAAACAGCGACTTTGAGACAGTTGTGCCCATTCATGCCAATTTCGAGGGTGAGCTGGCGGTCGGGGCGTCCGGATTCGTCGAGCGCATGTTCGGCGTTGGTGATGAGGTTGACGAGGATTTGCAGGACTTTGTGCTTGTCCACGGTGACCTGGGGCACGTCGGAGTAGCGGCGAAGGACTTGAATTCCCCGGCGGGCGAAGCCGGCGCTGTTGATCTGGAGGGCGTCCTCCACCAGGCTAGTAATGGACAATCGTTCGCGGGCGCCTGAGACTTGGGCGTAGGTCTGCTGCATGGCCACGATTTCTTTGATGTGCTCGACGTTGCGCATAAGCTGCTCGTGCTCGGCCTGGAGCACGAGAAGTTCTTTTTCAATGTTGTCGGCCAGTTTGATGATGAAGCCGGGGACGAGTTTGCCTTTGGGGTCGTTGGTGATGAAGGCGGGGAGGTCGGCCTCATGCTGCTGGAGGAGGTCTCTGACCTTGCCCAAAATCAGGAATTCTGACTTGCGGAGCTTGTCGCGGATGATGGTGGTGGAAATGTTGATGCTGTTGAGGACGTTGCCTACGTTGTGGAGGACGCCGGTGGCCACCTCGGCCATGCCGGCCTCGCGGGAAGCGGCGATGAGGTCCTTTTGGGCTGCGGCCAATTGAGTATGGGCCTTGTCTTTGGCAGCGATCTGTTCGCGCAACTCGAGGGTGCGCTCGGCGACGCGGTGTTCGAGGGTGTCGTTGGCGTGCTGCAATGCGGCGTGGGCGCGCTGTAGCTCGGCCTCGGCCCGTTCGCGCTCGTGGATGTGTTGGCTGAGCAGACGGTTCTTTTTGGTGAGCAAGAGGCTGGAGACCAGCCCCAATGTTCCCAAGGCGCCAGTGCCCGCCAAGGTCCAGAGGAGGCGGCGGAGATTCCACCACGGCGGGCGGGTCAGGATTTTCAAATCGCCCGGCGCGCGCACGCGGAGGTGGAAGGATTTGACTTGTCCCCATCGGCCACCTTGGAGGAGGCAGACGCCAGTGACCTGCAATCGGGTGTCGGCGGCGAAATATGCTTCGGATTGGACTTTGAAGTTGGCTGGGAGCACGGCCTCGAAAACGACGGAACCGGCCTGCAAGACCAGGGACTGGGCCGGACGCAACCAAGTATCATGGATGAGGCGGGCCTGGATTTGCACCAACTTGGCGTTGGGTTCTCTGGTGAGGACTTGCTCTGGGGTGAGGAGAAGGGCCGGGGGATCGCCGCCTGGGCCGGCGATCCTGGACCAGGCATCTTTGAGGGTGGTGGAAAAGTCGCCGGCCATGGGAAAGCCGAGAATGTCGACCTGTTCGCCCAAGCGTGGCAAGCGGTCGTGGCGCATAAGGCGGACGAGCATCCCGCCGCTCTCATCCTGCAAGGTGATGGTCTCGTCCTGAGTGACGCTGGTGACGCGGCCGGAAATCTTGACGCGGCGGGAGACGTCCTGATCGGGCTGATACCGGGACAGGTCGGCGATGCGCTGGGTCGGGGTGGCGAAGGGGTTGGCGGGAGAGGCCTCGTCCACCTGGATGGCGGCGGGGTTGGGGACGTGGACCAGAGCGGCAACGATTTGGCCCTGCTGGTTAAACTCACCGCCGGCGGCGCCGCGCAAGGTCACGCGGGCGTCCACGAGCTGTTCGGCCTGGGCCAAGGACATGGATGGGCCAAGCCTGGCGGGGAGCTGGCCTTGATCGGTCATGACGTGAAGCCAGGAGCGATGGTCTTTCTCCGAGGCGGATTGGACGACGCCGTGAATTTCGACCCATCGGCAGTCGAACTGGCCGGTGAGCAAGGCATCGAGCGCCACCGGCGCCGGCGCAGGCATTGGGGCCTCTCCCAGCACCTCAAAGGCGGCTTTGGTAATGGTGGGCGTGAAATCGCCCGCAGCGGTCACTCCGCGGACCCGGACGCGCTGGCCGGGACGAATGTCAATCTCGCTGTTGGCCGGGGAAGCAAAAATGGCGCCGCTTGCGTCCTGCACAAACACGGTCCAAAACACGGGGTCGCTGAAAGTGACGACGGCTTCCAAGCGCACCGGATAACCGCGCGCGGCCTCGCTGCTGCTCAATCGGCGAATGGCCTGGACGGCCTCCAACAAAGGCAGGGAGGCTGGAGTGGCGGAAGAGGCCGGGGAGATGTGGTTTGCGGGCGTGGAGGTGGAACCGGTCGGCAGGACCACGGCGTCTTTCAAGATCAGTTCGCCGTCGGCCAGGTTGGGAAAGCCGAAGACGTCCACGCCGCAATCCGGGGGGAAATCGGGTTTGCAGAGGAATTGGACCTGGACCAGGCCGGTGCGATCGCGCACGGCGACGGCGGTACCGTCGCGGCGTTTTTCGAGGACACCCTGGATATGGGAGCGAAGGGGGGGCTTGCCGTCTTTGGAGACCGTGAGCCGATCAATGGGAGTGAGAGGGAGATCGAGGGGATTGGTGGCAGCGGCTTGGAGGACTTCAACCTGGCCGGGTTCCTGGGCGAGGACTGCGATGCCCGTGCGGCGCCCCTGGTCGTCAAACTGGACGGAAACGACGCCAGTGATGCGGACGCGGGCGTCGAGCAACTGGCGGGCTTGTTCGGGCTGCCAATCGAGGAGGAAAGCGGTCACGTTGGTAGTGCCAAGAGCGGTTTGGATCAACAGACGGCCTTCCCGTCCGAAAGCGGCCAGCACCCGGCCCTCGATTTGAACCCATTGACCGGAGGCGCGCCCGTTGAGGATTTCGTCCAGGTTCCAGGATTGAGGGAGGAGGGAAAGGCGTTGGCCGGTGGGTTTGAGGCTTTCAACCTTGACTTCAGGGTAGCCGTTGGCGGAAGTGGTTGACCCCTCGATTTCGACCACGTCTCCCGGCCGCAAGGGTGGGGTGTCGGGGGAAATCTGGAGGAAGGTGCCGAGGTCGGCGCAGCGGACGAAGAGCATCCGCCATTGCGGGTGGCAGTAGGTAACGGTGGCCACCGCCTTGACAGGGCGCCCGCGTTCCGACTCCTCTAAAGAAAGGCCCAAGGCGGCCTCGAGGCTGGTGATGACCTCGGATGGAAGAGAAATGGCGGTGGGACCCTGTGCCGACGGCGGTGGTCCCGGCACGCTCACTTGGGCCGACTGCTGGAGTGGCGGGGAGGCGGAAATGACCCGGCCTGAGAGGTCAACCTGGTTTGAGATGACCGACTGCGGGGGCGGAGTTGGCGCGGCGCGGGCAAGGAAAGAGTTCTGAACGGCTGTGTGGAGGCCAAAAGCCACAGCGACGGCGAGCAACCGGCGCGAAGCGGGGCGCCAGGATCGAACAGGGTTCGAGTAACAGGGAACCGTCCCCGCCCCCCCGTGGGGACAGTTGCCCGACAAACTGGCTGGGGATCGTGACATGTCTGTGATATATCGGCAGAAGGGGCGGGTGACTTGAGTGTTGTTTCCCGGTCATGAATTATACCAGTTCGCATAGATAATGAGAACATTCGAGGCTTGCTGAAAGAACGTGTGTTCGGCGAGGGCGCCGAACACCGCACGCGAGGGCGCGCGCGCTGCCGAAAAGGTGGTCAGGCGGGGGCGGAGGGGTTTAAATCGGCGAAGATGATGACGCCGGCGCCGGTTTGAAGGAGGCTCAGGACTTTGATGCTGACTTGCTGGCCAATCATGGTTTGGGCGTTGTTGACAACGACCATGGTGCCGTCGTTGAGGTAGCCGATCCCCTGCCCCTTGTCTTTGCCTTCGCGCACGACGCGCAGGGTGAAGACTTCGCCGGGGAGGATGACGGGCTTGAGGGCGTTGGCCAGTTCGTTCAAGTTGACATGGGGGACGGACTGGAGTTCGGCGACTTTGCCGAGGTTGTAATCGTTGGTGAAGAGCTTGGCGCCGAGGACGCGGGCCAGGCGCACGAGTTTGGCGTCCACCTCGGTTTCCTCGGGGAAATCGGCGTCGTGGATTTTGACTTCGTTGCGTTTGTTCTGCTGGAGGCGGGTGAGCATTTCCAGGCCGCGGCGGCCGCGGGCGCGGATGACGGGGTCGTTGGAATCGGCGATTTGCTGGAGTTCGCGCAGGACGAAGCGGGGCACGACCAGGAGGCCCTCGAGGAAATTGGCCTCGATGAGGTCGGCGATGCGGCCGTCAATAATAACGCTGGTGTCCAGGACCATGAGGTTCTCCGGCTTGGACTGGGAGGCGAAGCGGACGTAGGGGATGATGAGGGAAAAATCCTCCTTGTTGCTGCGCATGGCCAGGACCATGCCGATGTAGCTGAAGCTCAAAAACAACCCGAGGCGGATGAGCCAACGCTGTTTGTCGTCGGAGAATTCGAACAGGCCGGAGTGGTCCACGATGACGGCGATGACGGTGCCGAGAACCAGGCCGAAGGTGGCGGCGGAGAAGGCGCGGAGGGAAAAGCCCTTGAGCATTTCGTCAATGGCGATGAGAAGGCCGCCGAGGCCGAAGCCGATGACCACCCCCCGCAGCGGATTGTCAATCAGCTCGGGCCGCATTTCGCTCACGGCGTAGCCGCCGACAGTACAGAGGCTCAAGAACAGAATTCGAATGACCCAAAGTGCTCGCATAAGGAATTAGTGATGAATTTTTCCGGACTTTTCACGGGGCGGGGCGTTGGTGGCAACGGGTTTGGGCTTCCACAACGACCGCCAAATCCCGTATTCGTTGAGGTGAATCCCGAAGAGGCCGAGTTGTTCGGTCATGGCGTTGGCATTGGTGAGCAAGGAGGCGAGATCGCCCTTCATTTTTTCGTCTTTCAACAGACTTCCCGCGACGCCCTGGCCGGCTTCCAGGCCGTCGGCCAGTTGCTTGAGGGCGGCGGAGGCTTCGCGGAAATTCTTGACGGTTTGGGCGACATCGCCGGTGTTGGTGGAGATGGTCTGGCCGAGTTGACCGGCCATGAGATTGAGCTTGCGGGAGAAATCCACGAAATTGGTGATGACGACGTGGACGGGGGGACCATTGGAATCCAAAATGCCGCGGGCTTGGGCGGCGATGACGGAGGCGCTCTGGCTGACGGCCTCAAAATTGCTCACGGCGAGGGTGACCTTGCCCAAGGTATCCTCGGCCAGAATGGTGCGATTGACGTTGGTGATGGCCTGGTCCACGTCCTGCATGGCCTTGCGGGCTTGGGCGAGCAAGCCGGAAACGGAACGGACCGCCTCCTGGAGGTTGAACGGGGGTTCGCCCATGACGAGGTCGCCATCCTTTAGAAGCGGCACCCCTTCTTTGGGGGCCAAGCCCCCCTCCTCCGGGATGATTTCGATGTATTGATCGCCCAGAAAGCCCAGGGCGTCAATATGAAATCTGGCGTCGCGGCGGATTTTGTATTTGGCGAGAATGGCGAGGGTGAGGTCCACCGAGCGGCCATCCAGGCTGAGGGTGGTGGCGGCGACTTTGCCGATGGGAACGCCGGCGAGCATGACGTCGGCGGCGGGTTTCAAGCCGGCGACGGTGGCCATGGTGACATGGACTCTGTAGGTGGGCTTGAACATGGTGACGCCCTTGCTGAAGTTAAGGATGAGGAGCGCGGCGACAACCAGGCCGAAAAAAACAAAGAAACCAACCTTCCATTCAAATCGGGAATCGTTCATAGGAGTGCGCGGGTTCCGACCGGGTCGGAGATTCCGTTGACGAAGCGGTGGATCACGGGGTCGGTTGACTGGAACATTTCCTCCGGTGTCTGGTCGGCGTAAATGCGCCCCTGGTGGAGCATCAAAATGCGGTGGCTGATGCGACGGACGCTGCGCATGTCGTGGGTGACGGCGATGGAGGTGACGTGGAATTTCTCGACGACGAAGTTGATCAATTGATCAATGCTGTCGGCGGCGATGGGGTCGAGGCCGGTAGTGGGTTCATCATAGAGCAGAATTTGGGGGCGGTAAACGACGGCGCGGGCCAGGCCGACGCGCTTGCGCATGCCGCCGGAGAGTTCGGCGGGCATCTTTTTCTGAGTGCCAGCCAGGCCGACTATGTCCAGGACGTCGGCGACGCGGCGGGAAATTTCCGCCGGATCGGTCTTGCCCTCGCGGCGGAACATGAAGCCGACATTGTCCTCGACGTTGAGGGAATCGAAGAGGGCGGCGCCTTGGAAGAGCATGCCGAATTTGCGGCGGACTTGAAGCAACTGGCGTTCCTCCATGCCGGTGATATCTTGACCTTCGACGTTGATCTGGCCGGCGTCGGGGGTGATGAGGCCGATGAGGTGCTTGAGCAAAATGCTTTTGCCGCCGCCGCTGGCGCCGATGATAGCCACGGCCTGACCTTTGGCGATGGAGAAAGTGACGCCGTCGAGGACGCGGAGGGGGCCGAAACTTTTTTGGAGATTGCGCACTTCGATCATCATCGCAGGAGGGTGTTGAGAAGCATGGTGAGGAAGAAGTTGGTGATGAGAATGGCGATGGAGGAATAAACGACCGCTTCGGTGGTGGCATGGCCGACGCCCTCGGCGCCCTGGGGACAGCTCAGCCCCTTGTAGCAGGAAACCACGGCAATGATGGCGCCAAAAATGAAGGTCTTGATCATGCCGGTGAGCATGTCAATGTCGTCAGTGTGGCGGAGCATTTGGTGCCAGGCGTTGGCCGGGTTGACGTCGAACAGGAATGCGACCACGAGATAAGCGGCGCCGATGCCAATGGCGATGGATTCGGCGGCGAGCAAGGGCATGGCCAGGAGCATGGCCAGGAAACGGGGAACGATGAGGTAATCCACCGGATGGGCGGCGAGGGTGCGGAGGGCGTCAATTTGTTCGGTCACGCGCATGGTGCCGATTTCGGCGGCAATGGCGGCGCCGACCCGTCCGGCGACCATGAGACCGGTCAAGACCGGCCCCAGTTCGCTGCCCATGGAGATGCTGACGACGGCCAGGGTGGCGCTGTCCATTTTGACGCGGTGGAATTGGATATAGGTCTGGGCGCACAAAACCATGCCGGTGAAGGCGCCGGTGATGACGACAACCGACTGGGATTTGACGCCGATGAAGTAGATCTGGTAAACGAAGTCGCGCCAGACGGGCTTGGTGGTGAAGATGGAAGCGAGGATGTCGCGGCACAAGAGGGTTCCCCGCCCCAGGCCGCCGAACCACTCCCGGACCAGTTGTTTTGCCAGAGTTGTCATACCACGGGGCTTAGATTAAACGGGCGGCGGGAAAGTTGCCAGCACGGAATGGGCGCGGACATTTTTCTGGAAAAGCCTGGCCATGAGCTTGTGCGCCGGCCATGCCCTCTAGCCTTCCAACCGCCGGAGGGGCCACGCCAAGTTTGACCCGCCGGTTTGTGCGCCAAATCCGACGGCCGAGGTATTGCCGCGCCCCGCGGAGATGAAATCTGAAGAAACTTTGTCACGTCTCCGGGCTTTTCAACCACGGTACTGGCGATAAGATGACCAGTGGAATGACACCGCCGGCCGCCAGTGGAGACGAGGAGCTGGTCCACACCAGCCTTGCGGGAGACCGCGAGGCCTTCGGCCAAATCGTCACGCGGCACCAGGCGCTGATCTGCGCGCTGGCTTACAGCGCCACCGGCAGTTTGACGCAAAGCGAGGACCTTGCGCAGGAGACCTTTATCGCGGCGTGGAAGCATCTGGCCCAATTGCGCGAACCGGCGAAGCTGCGTTCCTGGCTTTGCGGCATCGCGCGAAATCTCATCCACAATTTCCTGCGAACGCAGGGGCGGGAGCCGAGCCATCGCGCCGAGGCGCTGGAGGATGTTGCCGAGCCAAGTTCACCGGAGCCATTGCCCGGAGAGCGGGCCATCAGCCGGGAGGAGGCGGAAATCCTGTGGCGGGCGCTGGAGCGGATACCGGAAACGTACCGCGAACCGCTGGTGCTGTTTTATCGGGAACAGCAATCGGTTGAGGCCGTTGCGCAAGAGCTGGAGCTGACGGAGGATGCGGTCCGGCAACGGCTGGCGCGCGGCCGGAAACTTTTGCAGGAAGAAGTGCTGGCTTTTGTGGAAGGCGCGCTGGAAAAGACCGTGCCGGGAACGGCGTTTACCGTGGCGGTGGTTGCCGCGCTGCCCCTGGCCCTCACGTCGGCGAAGGCGGCGTCCATCGGCGTTGCGGTGGCCAAGGGCGGGGCCGGGGCGAAGAGCGCCTTTTCCCTGTCCGCGCTGGGCAGTTTGGCGGCGATGCTGGGCGCGATGCTATTCTCCTGGAAGAACGCGGTGGATGAAACCAAATCGCCGCCCGAACGACGAATGATGGTGCGGACGGCGTGGTTCCAGATCGCCTTTTTGGCGCTGTCCATGGGAGCCGCATTTTATTGTCTGCCAAGGCTTTCCCGACACCCGCTGGCGTTGGGCATCGGCCTGGCGCTGCTCTTGATTGCCAACCTGGTCAATGGCGTGGTGCTGTTCGATTACCTGGGCCGGCGGCGAACGGAAATCATGTTGGAGGAAGGCACCTGGGCCGACGCGGACTGGAGCGGGCCGGGAAAAGAAACCGACCGCAAGGCGCTGCGGAAGACAGTCAAGCTGATGATCCCCTTTCTGTTAATGTTTGTGGTTGGGAGCATGGGGTTGCCCTGGAAACAGCATTGGATCCGATGCACTGCGGTGGTTGCCGCGGAAGGGCTGGTCTTGCTCTGGGCTTTTCGCAGGTTTCATGCCATGATGAGTTTTCGATTCATGCCGGGTTTGAAATCCTCGCGGGTCCCGGTGTTTCTCAGTCATCCGATCATTCTTTTGCCGGCGATTGTTTTTGGGTCCGCGCTCCTTGGGGTCGGTCTGACGCTCTTTTTTAATCCGGTCGGCGCGGAGGTCTTGATTCATCACAGCCCGTGGCTGCGGAACATGGGGCTTAGCCTTCTGGCGGCGATGGTGGTGTATGCCGCATTGGCGGTGATTTACGTGAAGAAACGCGGCCTCGCGCCGGGAGCGGAAGGTGTTATTGACAAGACTGATGGGCCGTTTTCCGAACCCCCCGGCGCAAGCTTGGTCAACCGCATTCCGGGCAATTCCGTTCTGAACAAGATGCTGGCGCTGACGACCAAAATGATGGCACCGACGATGGGCAAAGGAATGACGGCGATGATGGGCAAAATGATGGTCAAAATGCACTCGCCGGTTTTCGGGCAAATCGTCCTGAGCCAGGAACAACGCGCGCGGTTGGAGGAATTGATCCTGAAGAAGAATGCCGTGAACATGGACAAAGGCCTGGCGCTGATGAACCGGAAACTGGACGCGGCGCGGCGCGCGGCGTTGATCGAGGAAATGAAAAGCGGGCGGGAAGGTTGCGACGCGGAAATCCGGCGGCTTCTGGGCGAGGAGAATTATCAGGTGTTTGAGGGATTTGAGAAGAGCCTTCCCGACCGGATCGTGATCGGCATGTTCCAGAGCAAGTCGGCCAGAACGGGCGCGGGGTTGAGCGAGGAGCAGCAGGAGCAACTGCTTCAGGCAATCGGCGCGGCGCGCGCGCAATATCGCTGGAGCACGGACTTGAGCCGGCGAATTCAGAACCCCGCCGATGTGGTTGGGACGTTCAGCCAGGAAAACATCACCACGTTTGCGCGGGAGGAGGAGGAGTTTGACCGGCAGCTTCCCGCCCGGGTGGAAATGATATTGTCAGCGGAGCAACTGGCCGCGTTTGAGCCGTTCCTGGCAAAGCAGCGGCAGGCGAAAATCGCCGCCATGAAAATGACCGCAAGAATGTTGACGCCGGGAAGCTCCTGAAAAGCGGGCGGAGCGGTCATGGGAGAGGGAAGGCTGAGCCGGGGATTTTTATGATGAAACAAACCACTGATCCGGAACCGTAATTCTTTTTTGTCCCAATCTTTTTTCTCGACAATTCTGCCTGCGTCTGTAAAATGAGCATACCCACATTGAAAGGCAGCAATGTGGGTATGCTCATTTTGAGAGTGAGTATAGCATGCCCACGAATCCATCAATTATGCAGCGACGATGGCGTTGAAACCGCCGGACGCCTTCCTCCCGGCAAAGCCACATCATTAATGCAAATGCTCCATCAATCGCCCGACAGCCGTTGGTCAAGGGAGACGGACGGATGAGCCGGGGCTATTTGGATTTGCTGTGCTTGAGGAAGGCTTGAAGGTGATCGGGATGGGCGCGCCAAAAGCGGACGAGCTTGATGAAAATTTGCAGTGTTTCCGGCTTGAGATGGTGTTCGATGGCTTCCACTTCCTCCTTCACCGTTTCGGCGCTCAAGCCGAGAAGATCGAGCATTTCCGTCAGGGTTTGATGCCGGACCTTGATGTGGCTGGCAACGGCCTGGCCCTGGGCGGTCAGGGTGAAACCGCGGTATTTTTCGTAATTGACAAAGCCGCGCACGGCCAGCCGGCGCACCATGTTGGAGACGGCCGATTGGCTCAAGCCGAGGGAGGCGGCAATGTCGGTCACGCGGGCATAGCCCTTCCGATCCACCAATTCCTGGATTCGTTCCAGGTGGTCCTCGGTGGATTCCGAGCGGCTTTGGGCGGCCGCCTTCGCATGGCCCAGCTTTGATCTCAACCGGGGGAGGATAGCCAAACCGGGAAGGAAGGCCAGTGTTTCCGGCAAGAAAGAGTTTTGGAGGCCAATAAAATTATTATGTTGAATACAATTTATTTGACTTAATATAAAGCCTGAGGTAAAAGAGAAATGATGAGTGATCTGAACCCGCTTGCGCCCGGCGAAGGACGGGGGCCGGAACCGGAGGCCCCGCCGCCGGCGGAGGGCGGCGAGGGCGGCGTCGCGGAAGCTTTGGCGGGAGAGGAAGCGGGCGGGGACGGGGCCGTGCCAACGGCCGGCCAGGTGTCGCTGGAGGGGATGCACCGCACGGTGGCGGTGCCCTCGGGCCAGGGGAGTTTCTGGGAGAATTGGCGGGCGTTTGTCGGACCGGCGCTGCTGGTGAGCGTGGGTTACATGGATCCGGGCAACTGGGGCACGGACTTGCAGGCCGGGGCGCAATTCAAATATGGGCTGCTGTGGGTGGTGGGGCTGGCGAGCGTGATGGCCATATTCATGCAGGTCATTGCCGCGCGGCTGGGGGTGGTCACCGGGAAAGACCTGGCGCAGGCCTGCCGGGATTGGTATCCGTCCTGGATGCGCTGGCCCAACTGGCTGTTGTGCGAGCTGGCCATCGGGGCTTGTGATCTGGCGGAGGTCCTGGGAAGCGCGGTGGCGCTGAACCTGATGTTCCACATCCCCTTGCTTTGGGCGGTCATCATCACCGGATTTGATGTCTTGCTTTTGTTGGGGCTGCAACGGTTCAGCATGCGCTACATCGAGGCGGTCATCCTGGTGCTGGTGGGGACCATTGCCATTTGTTATTTCATCGAGATTTTCATCCTGCCGCAGACCCAGCCGAGTTTTCTGGAAATGGGGGGCGCCCTGGTTTCTCCGAATTTCCGCCAGGCCGGCATGGTCTATCTGGCCATCGGGATTATTGGGGCCACCGTCATGCCCCACAATTTGTATCTGCACTCGGCGCTGGTGCAAACCCGCCGGTTCCAGAAGGATGATGCCTCGCTGCGCCGCGCCATAAAATTCAACACGATTGACGCCACCGGGGCGCTGTCCATCGCGTTCTTCGTCAACGCCGCCATTTTGGTGCTGGCGGCGATTGTGTTTTTTGGCAAAGAGAGCGTGGCCGTGCCCGGCGCCGGGGTGATGAAGCTGAACGCCGGCACGGATTGGATTCGGGTCGCCTACCTGACGCTGGCGCCTTTGTTGGGAACGGCCCTGGCGAGCACGCTCTTTGCGGTGGGTCTTTTTGCCAGCGGGCAAAGCAGCACGATCACGGGGACACTGGCCGGGCAGGTGGTGATGGAGGGCTTCATGCATTGGCGGCTCCGACCCTGGTTGCGCCGGCTGCTCACGCGCCTGCTGGCCATAATTCCGGCGGTTCTGATTATAGGGATTCGCGGCAACAGCAGCGTGACGGACCTGTTGACCTTGAGCCAGGTGGTGCTGGCGCTGCAACTGCCATTGGCCATGTTTCCGCTGCTGCAATTCACCAGTTCGCGCCGGCGCATGGGGAAATGGCGGAACGGCTGGTTCCTGCTGGCGGCCGGCTGGGGGAGCGCCATTTTGATCACGACCCTGGACATTTGTGGGTTGCCCGACTCGCTCAAAACGGCGTGGCACGTCATCACGGGCGAATGAGGAGCCAGAACATGCAAAGCTCGGTTTGCTCTCGACTTGTGTCTGCGATTGTGGCGTCGGCCCTCTTTTTGGCGGGGCGGGGATTGGGACAGGATGCCAGCCAGACAAACGGGACTCCATCTTTGACACTGCCGCGCCAAGCGGAGTCTCAGGAGCAGTCCTGGAATTTCCATACGGAGGCAACGTATATCGGCGACTGGCACCCCGGCTTTCCGGCGCAGTATTCCGGCGCGCAAAGTTTGGACAACCATTCCTTGACAGCGGAAACGGTGGATTTCGACCTGTTCCTTGGAGTGCGGTTATGGAAGGGAGCGGAATTTCACCTGGACGGGTTGTTCTGGCAGGGGTTCGGCTTCAACCATACCTTGGGGATCGAAGCCTTTCCCAACGCGGAGGCCTACAAGGTCGGCTCGCCAGCGGGCAACGTCACCCCCGCCCGCGTGTTCCTCAGACAAACCATCGGGCTGGGCGGGGACGAGCAGCCAGTGGCCGATGATGCGCTCCACTTGGGCGGGCAGCAGGACGTATCGCGCATCACACTGACGGTGGGACAGATAAGTGTCCTGGACATTTTTGATCAGAACTCCTATGCGGGCGACCCGACCACGCAGTTTCTGAACTGGGCCTTGGTGGGCAACGAAGCCTGGGATTATCCGGCCAACAGCATGGGTTATATTACGGGATTGGCGGCGGAATTGAACCAGCCCAATTGGACAGCCCGCTACGGAATGTTTCAGTTGCCGCAGCGAGCCAATGGCATGGCGGAAGACCCGGCGTTTTTGCGCGCCTGGGGCATGGTCACGGAATTGGAACGCCGTTTCACCATCCGGGAGCATCCGGGCGCGGTGCGCTTGCTGGCGTACCTGAACCGGGCGGACATGGGGAGTTTCGCGGCGGCGGTGGAGAATCCCACGCGCCCGGCCGATATAGTGGCCACCCGGGCATACCGCTTTAAATACGGCTTTTGCCTGAACGGGGAGTACGAATTGACCAAGGGCGTCGGCGCTTTTGCGCGGCTGGGCTGGAACGATGGCAAGAACGAAAGCTGGGCCTATGCCGACGTGAGCCAGTCCGGTTCGGCGGGGTTGAGCATCAAAGGTGATTTCTGGCATCGCCCCAACGACACGGTGGGATTGGCGGGGGTCATTAACGGCATTTCGCGCGCGCAGCAACAATTCTTCGCGGCGGGCGGGCGGGGCATCCTGGCCGGAGACGGAGCGCTGAGTTACGGTTTGGAGAAGACGCTGGAAACGTACTACAAATTTCAAATCTGGAAAAACATCAACGTCACGGCGGATTATCAGTATGTGAGCGACCCGGCCTACAACGCCGCGCGCGGTCCGGTCTCGGTTCTGAGCACGCGATTGCATTGGGATTTTTGAATGGCGGCTTGGGCCAGGTGGAGAGGGCGGGGTTGTTCTGATACTTGCGCCTGAACGAATTACGCCTGAACTAATCTGCATTTTGCGCGGATTGCGCTTGGCGGGGGGCGGGCAAGGGCGTAAATGTGAGGCGCGATTTGTTCGATTTAAAATATGAGTGCCACGCCATTAACAACATCGGAAGCAACAGAAATCATCGCCGGCCTCAACCGGATGGCCCGGAACCTGTGGTGGACGTGGAACCAGGGGGCGCAGGAACTTTTCCACGAGCTTTCCCCGCGTTGCTGGCAAAATCTTTACCACAACGCCGTCGCCGTCCTGCGGGAGGTGTCGGATTACGAACTGCGGGTGAGATTGCAGGACGTGGACTTCTCGCGCCGGGTGCGGCAGGTGCTGCACGATTTCGAGGCCTACGTGCAGGACAAGGAAACCTGGGGGCGGCAGAACGCGCCGGGACTGATCAAGAATCCGGTGGCGTATTTTTCGGCGGAATTCGGCTTTCACGAAACGCTGCCCATCGCGGCGGGAGGCCTGGGCATCCTGGCGGGCGACCACACGAAATCGGCCAGCGACCTGGACCTTGGGTTTGTCGGGATCAGCCTGTTTTATCGCGAGGGCTATTTTCAGCAGACGATCAACCAGGACAACTGGCAGACCGAACATTATACGCTGCTCAACCCGCGCCACCTGCCGGTGGAACCGGTGCTCAACAGCAAAGGGGAGCCGGTGGTGTGCGTGGTGGACGTGGACATGACGGAGGTTTATTTCCAGGCCTGGCGGGTCAATGTGGGGCGCTGCGTGGTCTATTTGCTGGACTCAAACCGCCCGGAAAACCCGGAGCATCAGCGGGACCTGACCCGGCGGGTTTATGGCGGAGACAACACCATGCGCATCATGCAGGAGATTTTGCTGGGGGTGGGCGGGGTGAGGCTGTTGCGCAAGCTGGGGGTGCAGCCGAGCGTTTTTCACATGAACGAAGGCCATGCCGCCTTTCTCACCCTGGAATTGATCCGGGAAAAACTGGGGGCCGGGCTGAGCTTCGCGCAGGCGGCGGCAAAGACCAGGCAGCAGTGCATCTTCACCACGCACACGCCGGTGGAAGCCGGCCACGACCGCTTCTCGCGCGACCTGGTTTCCTACGCGCTGGTGAAAATGCAGGGCGACCTCAAGCTCTCGCTCGACCAACTGATGGGGCTGGGGCGGGTGGACCCGAAGGACCAGAACGAAATGTTCTGCATGACGGTGCTGGGCCTGAAACATTCCCGCGCCGCCAACGCGGTCAGCGAATTGCACGGGGAAGTCAGCCGGCAGATGTGGCACTGCCTCTGGCCGGACAAGAAGGCCGGGGAAGTGCCCATCGGCCACATCACCAACGGCATTCATTTGATGAGTTGGATGAAAGGACCGGTGCGGCGATTCTGGCAGCGCAAACTTTCCGGGTCGGGCGCCATTCGCCCCCACGACCAAGCGGAAGGGGAAACGACGGCCTTCTGGGAGCGCGATTACGGCCTGTCGCTGGAAAAGGAGGTCAATTCGCCGGAATTCTGGAAAAAGATTGCCGACCCCGAATTCATCTCGGACGAGGAACTGTGGGCCTTGCGCTACCGGCTGAGGCGGGAATTGATCGAATTCGCGCGGCGCCGTCTGCTCATCCAGGGCCAGCGGCTGACACAATCGGAGTTCATTGCGTTCGATCATTTGCTCAATCCGGACGCGCTGACGATTGGTTTTGCCCGGCGGTTTGCCACCTACAAGCGGGCGCCGCTGATTTTCGATCAGTTTGAAAGCATCGTCCACCTGGCCCACGACCGGCAGCGGCCGGTGCAGTTCATTTTTTCGGGCAAAGCCCATCCGCGCGACGACGACGGCAAGCGGTTCATCCAGCGCATCATTCATCTGAGCCAGTTCAGCGCGCTGAAGGGGAACTTGGTGTTCATCGAAAACTATGATGTCCACGTGGCGCGGCAGATGGTGTCGGGCTGCGACGTGTGGCTGAACAACCCGCGCCGCCCGCTGGAGGCGTCGGGCACAAGCGGACAAAAGGCCGGCTGCAACGGCTGCCTGAATTTGAGCATCATGGACGGCTGGTGGCGGGAGGGATACGACGGGACCAACGGGTTTGCCATCGGGGACGACACTCATCCCAGCTCGATCGAGGAACAGGACCGGCGGGACAGCGCGAACCTGTATCGGGCGCTGACGGAGGAAGTGATTCCGGCGTTCTTCAACCGCGACGAGGGGGGGATACCGCGGCAGTGGATGGCCAAGATCCGGCGGGCGATGGTGACGCTGGTGCCGCAATACAACACCTGGCGGATGGTGCAGGAATACGCGCGCAAGTATTATCTGACGAAGTAGGCCATGATAAAGACCATTACCAAACTCGGCAATTCGCAGGGGATCATTTTTGACTCGACGCTGATGGACATGGCCCATCTGAAGGTGGGAGACCAGGTGAATGTTGAGATCCATCAAGGTCGCACGATCACCCTGACCCCGATGCGGACGGAGCCCGATGCGAAAAAGGTGTCGCGCGTCATTAAGTCCACCATGAAGGATTATCGGCGCACAATGCGCCGGCTGAGTTGAGCGCGACCCCGGCCACGGCCATACTATTGGTTGCCTACTGTAAAACGCATCGCTTTCTCTGCCGCTTTCTCAACCTCCGGTGAGCCAAACTTGTGGGGAAACCGGGCGCGGTAATCCCTCACCATTTGAAGCGCCACGATATTCATTGGGGCACGCTGCAATTCACGCGGGTCGAGAAGAGCACCAAGATCCAGCAAATCACCATCAAGAGTAAGCTCCAAACACTCGACGGCATTCGTGGTATTGCCTGCCCGCAGACGATTTAGTACGGCGACCGTCATGCTGGCCTCGGATACCACCACACTAATGAGCGCCCGTTCGGTGGATCGCTTATCATGAATGGCAACGCTCCAACCACCAATAATTAACCCGACAAGGAGAGCTGCAATTGCGAGGATGATGGATGATCGTGTTCTCATGGTGCGTCATAGGAGTTGCCATACTTTTGCCCAACTATCCGGTGAGATCATTTGTTTTCCTCCACTCCCGGAGATGGTTGTTCAATGTGCTTCTGCTCCCCTTTTGCAGCCGCTGGGCGATTTGATCACTGGTCGGAGTCGTTTCGGCGTGGCGCGGCACGGGCCAAGCCTGCCTGCCGCGTCCGGCACGTCAAGGGAAATGGGCAAAAGTGTGGGTGACCCCGGCCAGAAACAACTTGGGATGGTGGGTGCGTGTTGACAAAGACCGCATTTGCGGCAAGCTAAAGGAAATGAATGTGTCATTGCCATCGGCTTTGGAAGATTTCGTCAGCAGCCAGGTGAAATCAGGTGAATTTGGCGATGCCGGCGAAGTTGTGAGTGAGGCATTACGTTTGCTGCGGAAGGAACAGGAGGCCAAGGCTATGGAGGAAATGCGGGCCGCCTTTGCCGGGGTTGATTCGTCAGGTGGCAAAGATGAACCGACGGCGAAAGACCGCGCGTTGATTCACAACCTGATAGGAAGCCACCGATCGGGCAAACGCCGGGCATGACCGTTGTCTTTGACACAAACGTCGTCGTCGAAGCTATCTTTTGACCTCGCAGCACGGCGCGGCGAGCTTTGACGGGCCTGGCCAAACGGCGGTTCCAAACTGTGGTCAACTCGTCTGTGATGAAGGACTTTTACGGCGATTCCGGCGCCACTTTAAACCTTGAACTTCGGCTGCGCCCGGCGTACCCAGTGTGCCATGCGATTTATCGCCACGATCATCGAGAAACTGCAGCGGCACCCCAAGCGGATGGTGTTCCCGGAAGGAACGGAACCGCGCGTGTTGCAGGCGGCCCGGCAGTACCATTCGTTGCGCCTCGGCGCCCCGATTCTGCTGGGAGACCGCACCAAAATCAAGGAGGCGGCGGCGCAGTTGAATGTGTCGCTGGAAGGGGTCCGCATCATTGATCCGGCGCAAAGCGTGGAATTGCCGGGGTTCGTCAAGCGCTACGAATTGCTGCGCCGCGTCAAGGGCATCCTGGAAAAAGAGGCGCGCGAGGCCATGCTCAATCCCAATTACTACGGGGCGATGATGGTGGCGATGCATCATGCCGACGGCTTTGTTTCCGGGACCAATCAAAGTTCTGGGAGCGTGCTGCGCCCGCTTTTTCAAATCGTCAAGGTGGCCCCGGAAAGGACGACGGCCTCCAGTTGCATGGTGATGGAGGTGGAGGACACCGGTTTTGGCCACAAGGGCGTGCTCTTCATGGCCGATTGCGGCGTGATACCCGAACCCAATGTGGAGCAACTTTCCGACATCGCAATTTCCACCGCCCAGTTGGCCCGGCTGCTCCTGGGGACGCGGCCGCGGGTGGCCTTGTTGTCCTACTCCACCAAAGGCAGCGCCACCCATCCGTCCATCGGCAAAGTGCAGGCGGCGACGGCGCTGGCGCAAAAGAAGGCGCACGACATGGCGTTGGACGCGGATTTTGACGGGGAATTGCAGGTGGATGCGGCCTTGGTGCCGGAAATCGCCGCGCGCAAGCTGCCGGAAAGCCCGGTGGCCGGGCGGGCCAATGTTTTGATTTTTCCAGACCTGAACGCGGGCAACATCGGCAGCAAATTGCTGCAACACGTGGCCAAGGCCCACGCCTACGGGCAAATCCTGCTGGGTCTGGACCGTCCCGCCGCCGACGTGTCGCGCGGGTCCAACGCCCATGACATTCTCGGCGTGGCCGCCATTGTCGGAGTCCAATCCGTCCGCTACAGCGAGCTGCATCCCGAGGCGGCCAAGGCGGAAAACACCATCAAGAGCGCCGAATGAAGAATCAAGATTGGGGAGCATGAACACCACTACTCCGCGCATATATATTGCGGCCACGCGGCAGCATGACGGAAAAACCACCATTTCCCTGGGACTGATGGCGGCATTGCAGGGGGCCTATCCGCGCATCGGCTACATCAAACCGGTGGGGCAGCGCTTTGTCCAAATTGAGGAGCAGAAGATTGACGAGGACACGGTGTTGATGAACCAGGTGTATCAGTTGAATTGTCCGCTGGTGGACATGAGCCCCATCGCGGTGGAGCCGGATTTCACGCGGAAGTATTTGCAGTCGTCGAACAACGAGGCGCTGGTAAAGAAAATCACCAAAGCGTTTGACCGCGTGGCCTGGGAAAAGGATTTTGTCGTCTGCGAAGGGTCGGGCCACGCGGGCGTTGGGTCGGTCTTTGATTTGTCCAACGCCCAGGTGGCCAAAATCCTGGGCGCCAAAGTGGTGATTATCAGCCAGGGCGGGATCGGCAAGCCGATTGACGAGATTTATTTGAACCAGGCGGTGTTTGATCGGGAAGGGGTGGAAATCATCGGCGTGATCTTGAACAAGGTGCTGCCGGAAAAGATGGAATTCATCACCGAGTTCGCCCGGCGCGGCTTGAAACGCAAAGGGCTGGAACTGCTGGGGGTGGTGCCCTACCGGGGCATATTGTCGCGTCCGACCATGGAGTTGATCCGGGAAGAATTGAAGGCGGACTTTTTGAACGAGGGGGCGCAGCTTCAAAATCTGGTGGACAGCGTGATGGTGGGGGCGATGGGAGTGGAGAATGCCATCCGCCATTTTAAGCACGGGGTGCTGGTGATCACGCCCAGCGACCGGGTGGATATTTTGATGGCGGCGGCGACCTCAGTCGCCAGCCCGAACCAGCAACTGGCCGGGGTGGTCCTGACTGGCGATTTCAAATACCAGACGGCGGTGACCAAGATCATTGAAAAACTTCCCTTCCCCATTCTGCGGGCGGAGGAGGACGTTTACGAAGTGGCCTCGGCGGTGCATAATTTGATCGTCAAAACCCGGGCCGCCGACACAGAAAAAATCTCCATCATCCGCGACATCATCGCGACCCACGTGGATGTGGACAAAATCTTGCGCGCGCTCTAAGATAAGCGCGCCCTTTATATGAGCCTGCCCTTTACCCTGAATCCAGCGTTGGAGAATCTGCCCGTCTATCAACCCGGTCGTCCGATCGAAGAGGTGGCGCGCGAATTGGGCCTGCCGGCCCGAAGCATCATCAAACTGGCGTCGAACGAAAATCCGCTCGGCCCGTCGCCGGCGGCAATGGCCGCGCTGAAAGCCGCCGCCAAAACTTTGCATCTTTACCCCGACGGCAACGCGCATTATCTCAAACAAAGACTGGCGGCCAAATTGCAGGTGGACCCGGCCAACCTCATCCTGGGCAACGGGTCCAACGAGATCCTGGAGTTTCTCGCCCACGCTTTGATGGGGTCGGGGGTGGACGTGGTGATGTCCGAGTATTGTTTTGTGGTTTACCCGCTGGTGACGCGATTGCTGGGGGCCAATGCCATCACCGTCCCCGCCCGCCATTACGGCCACGACCTGGCGGCCATGGCCAAGGCGATCACTCCAAAGACAAAGGTCATTTTCCTGGCCAATCCCAACAACCCCACCGGCACCCTGGCGCCGGCGCCGGAGGTCCGCGAATTCCTGGAGCAGGTGCCGCCCCAGGTCGTGGTGGTCCTGGACGAGGCCTACATCGAGTTTCTGGAGGAGCCGCTGGACCTGGCGCCGCTGATTCGTCAGGGGGGAAAGCCGAACCTGATATTGCTGCGCACCTTTTCCAAGATTTACGGCCTGGCCGGCTTGCGCCTGGGCTACGGCATCGGCCATCGCGATTTGATTGCGGCGCTGGAAAAAATCCGCCAGCCCTTCAACGTCAACTCCATGGCCCAGGCCGGCGGCCTGGCCGCGCTGGACGACGAGGAGCACGTACGCAAGACGCGCCAAAACAATTTGGAGGGCCGGAAATTCTTCGAGGAAACCTTGCGCGCGATGTCGGTGGAATTTGTGCCGTCGCACGCGAACTTCATCCTCGCGCGCGTGGGAGACGGCCGGGGCGTCTTTGCCGCCTTGCAGGCGGGCGGCATCATCGTCCGTCCGATGGAGGGTTACGGTCTGCCCGAGTGGATTCGCATCAGCATCGGCACGCCGCGGGAAAATCAGCGTTGCGCCAAAGCGCTGAAGAAAATCCTGGGCAAAAAACAGAATCTGTGAACAACCGGCGAATAACGCCCAATAACTCTGCGTTGACTCTGCCGCTCCGGTCGCGATGCTTGCGAGATGCCGACCAAAGCGCAAGCAGAACCCGCCGTGCCCTCGCAGCATAATTGGCGCACGACCGATCAGGACGAAATCAACCGCCGCCGCGAGCGGGCGCGAACCGAAGACTTCAAAATCACCAACGCCGATCCGGCCCACCCCATTTTCTCCAACTTCCGGGTCAAGTCGGGCAGCGGGCTGACCTATTCGGTCGAAGTGCGCGATGTGCGCCAGCGCCAGTTCGCCTGCCAATGCGTGGATTTTCGCATCAACGGATTGGGCACCTGCAAACACGTCGAGGCGGTCTTGCTCCATCTGCAAGCGCGCTATTCCCGGCTTTTCAAGGCCGCCAATAATTCCACCCGCCTCGAGGTCTTGCCAGACCCGCTGCACGACACGTTGCGCCTGGTCAACGGCCACGGCCCGATGCCGCCGGCTTTGCGCGAATGGTTCAACCCGGATGGACAATTGATTGAATCGGCGCCCGAGGCCGCGGCGAAAGCCTTGCGCCGGCTGGCGGCCAGCGGCTTGCCGCAACTGCGGATCTCGCAGGAATTGGAACCGTGGCTGCAAGCCCGCGCCCAAGCGGCCGAACGCAAAGAATTGCGCCGCCAGTATGAACTCAAAGTGCAAAGCGGGGAGTGGCCGGCGCACGAAACCAAAATGCCGCTTTTTCCCTATCAGCGGGAAGGAATGCTGCACCTGGCCTTTACCGAACGGGCGTTGCTGGCCGACGAAATGGGTTTGGGCAAAACGATCCAGGCCATTGCCGCCTGCGCCTTGCTGGCGCGGATGGACAAAGCCCGGCACGTGCTGGTGGTCACACCCGCGTCGCTCAAGAGCGAATGGGAGGAGCAAATCCAGCGTTTCACCGAGCTGCCTTACCAGTTGCTTTTCGGCGGGCGCTCGCGGCGGCTGGCCGGTTACGCCAGCGCCCCGTTCTTTACCATCGTCAATTACGAACAAATGCTGGCCGACTCGCTGGACGTGAACCTCCGGCTGCGACCGGAGATTGTGGTGCTGGACGAGGCCCAGCGGATCAAGAATTGGAGCGCCAAAACCACCCAGGCGATCAAGCGCCTGCGCAGCCGTTATGCTTTCATCCTCACCGGCACCCCGATTGAAAACCGGCTCGATGAATTATATTCGCTGATGGATTTCCTGAACCCCTCCCTTCTCGGCCCGCTCTTTCGATTCAACCGGGAGTATTATGAATTGGACGACCGGGGACGGCCCTCGGCCTATCGCAACCTGGACAAGCTCCACCAGCGGGTCAAGCCGTACCTGCTGCGCCGCCGCAAGGCGGACGTTGAAACCGAGCTGCCCGAACGCACCGACCGCAACTTCTTTGTCCCGCTCAGCGGGGAACAACAGGGCGAGTACGCCGAGCATGAAAGTGTCGTGGCCAAGCTGGCTTCTCTGGCCAAACGCCGGCCTTTGACCCAGCCGGAACAGGACAAGCTGATGCGCCATTTAAATATGATGCGCATGGTCTGCGACACCGATTACATCTTGAACTCCGAACACCGCGCCTGTCCCAAAATCAAGGAACTGGAAAAAATCCTGGAAGAATGCCGCGACAACCCGGAGGTCAAAGTCATTATTTTCTCCGAATGGGTGCGGATGCTGGAACTGGCGCGCGATTTGTGCCAGCGGGTCAAACTGGGTTTTGCCTGGCACACGGGCACGGTCCCGCAAAAGCGGCGGCGGGCCGAGATCAACGTTTTTAAATCAGACCCTCACTGCCGCGTCTTCCTCAGCACCGACTCTGGCGCGGCCGGCCTGAATCTGCAAAACGCCAGCGTCGTGGTCAACTGTGACTTGCCCTGGAATCCGGCCAAGCTGGAGCAACGCATTGCCCGCGCCTGGCGAAAACACCAAACCCGCCCCGTGACGGTCATCAACCTCATTTCCGAAAAAACCATCGAGCACCGCATGCTCGAAACCCTTTCCAACAAGCAGGCGCTCTCCGACGGCGTGCTCGATCTCAAGGGAAATCTGGCCGAGATCAAGCTGCGCAGCGGACGGCAGGCTTTCCTCTCCAAGCTCCAGCAATTGATCGCTCCGGCGGCGGAGAATCTGACGGCTCCCAATCTCAAACCGCCGCTTCCCGCCGACCGCCCCCTTGGTTTCGCCCAAGCCGCGCATCAACGGGTCAACGGCGCGCTGTGCCGTTGCGAGGAACGTTACCCGCTGGAAGGTCCGCATTCCGTGCTCTACGTCGTGGTGGAGCGCGACGCCGCGCAATGGCGCGAAAAGCTCAACGCGTTGCACCAGGATTATTTCGGCCCCGGGCAATGCGATCCTTTGGCGCCCGTGCGGTTGGAAGTCATTGACCGCGCGACGGATGAAGCCTTGCAACGGCTGATCGAGGCGGGGTTGGTGACGCGGAGCACGCGCGCCACCCGTCCGCTCTGGCCGCTGGAGGACGGAACGGGGTTGCCCGCTCCGCTCTCGGAGGCGGAACGGGGGAAAGCCGCCGGCTACCGCCAGCAAGCGGCGCGCAAATTGAAAATGGCCGCCCTCCTGGCCGGGGGAGGACTGGCCGAGGAAGCCCGCGCGGCCTTGCTGGACGCGGTGGCGCCGCTGGGCCGCGCTCTGGCGGTGGAAAACCGTCTGCCGGAACCCGACTCGCTGCAGGACGCGCTCCTGCCGCCGCTGGGCCTGGCTTGGAAGGACGCTCTGTCAATACTACGCACTTTTGTGGGAGACGCCTCCCACCCCGTCCCGGCGGCCGTGGCCGCGCTGGAGCGGATTTGACTTTACTGAGGAAACGGTGGGATACGCGACAAAGGCGGAGTGCGCCCGTCCCCGGTCGCAGCAACGTAAAAGCGCAAATAAGCCCTGGAAAACTTGGTCGCGTCAGGACATACCAAGCTTGCTGCGCCCAAGGACGGGCACACTCCGCTGTAGTCTATTCTGCGGCCTTGGCAGTAATTGTTGCAGTGTCGGCGCTGCGCGCCGATTTCGAGCCATAGGCTCGACACTACAACAAATCAGGACACGGCCCCAAGAACGCGTCGTTTGCAAAATGGCGCAAGATGGATCACAATAATGGGAGGAGATGCTTACAATCATCTGGAAGGGGGGATCGGTCCGGTGGATGTTTAGTCGGCGAATGATTCGCCGTTATCTGTATGGCGTTGCCGGCTTGGCCGTGCTCATCGCGCTGTTTTACGCCGAAGAAGATTGGCGCGGGAAACAGGATTGGGAACTGTTCAAACGCGCCGCGGAAGCCAAAGGGGAGCGATTTGATTTCTCCAGCTTCATCCCGCCCCCCGTGCCGGATGATCAAAATTTCGCGTTCACGCCGATTGTCTCCAATAGTTGCGTCCGTGTTCATCAGCCAAACACCAACGTCCTGAATCTTTTGGACATCCGGCTCAATGCCCACACCGACTGGAAGCCCTGGCCCACCAATGATTTTCAGGGCAACTGGCAATGTGGGATGGAAGTGGATCTGGAAGCTTTTCAAACCTACTATCGCACCCCCGTCAATCCATACTGGCGGACAAACCGGAACTCGTCGGCACGCCCGAATAGGTATAATTCTGGGGATCGTCGGTTTGTTGAAAGATACGCCACCACCCCGGTCAATACAAATGCGGACCCGTCCGTGACAAACGAATTTCCCGTGGCGCCGCAACCGCAGTCGCCCGCCGCCGACGTTTTGCTGGCTTGGAGCAAATACGATTCAGCGATCGAGGAGTTGCGACAAGCCAGCCGCCTGCCGTATTCCCGGTTTCCATTCAATTACGATCCGGAGGCACCCGATAATTTCTCGGGGGTGTCCCTGGCTCCCTTATCAGCTTGCGGGCAATTATTGCGGTTACGCGCCGTTGCCGAATTGCAAAATGGCCAAAACGGAAAAGCATTGGATGATGTAAGACTCATGTTGTATCTGGCAAAGTGCCATCGTGGCCACTGGTTGAGCATGGGCGAATTGGATTCCACGCTACAACCGCTCTGGCAAGGCTTGGCTGACCACCATTGGACGGATGCCCAACTCGCGGTAATAGGAGAAGAACTGGCTAAATTCGATTTTTTGTCCGAGTACCAAACATTGGTTCGAAGCCAATGTGCGTGGGCAATCAAGAAGGTTGATTTCGGTGAGCGACGGCGGTCTCCTGATTTTTGGGCGGCGTTTTATTCCGGTTCTGGTCAATATGGCAATGCTCACTGGGGCCAGATTTTGGACGCAGGCGAATTATATCTTATGCCCAAAGGCTGGTTCTATCAGACGGATCTTGCGGTTGCCCAATGGTGCCAGAAGTCGCTTCTCACCGATGCCGAGGTTGGCCGGCGAATCCTCTCCGTTGAAGTCGCAGGACGTTGCGATGAAGGAGCAAAGAACAACTACCAGCATCGTTGGCCCTGCAACTTTTTAGCCTCAAGGTGGTTTGATAATTTTGCGTGGTACGCGGAAAAAACCGCCTTCACCCAATCCTCGCTGGATCTGGCGCGCGTTGCCTGCGCCCTGGAGCGCCATCGTTTGGCGCAGGGGGAATATCCCGTCACGCTGGAGGCGCTGGCGCCCTGGTTCAGGGACAAACTTCCGCACGACATTATCAACGGCCAGCCGTTGCATTATCGCCGCACCGACGACGGACGATTCCTGCTCTACTCCGTCGGTTGGAATGGAACGGATGACGGCGGGATTGTCGTTCGCCAGAAAAACCATTTGCGCGCAACTCTTGACATGGACAAAGGCGATTGGGTCTGGCCGAATCCGGTGAATTGATTTTCGTTCATCACATATTGCGTGACATGCCGGCGTGGCATTGTAAATCATGGTTTCCATGAAAACTCACTGTCGCCGGCAGCACGCGTGAAACGTGAGCCGCAAGACAGCCAATAAACGCCCCCCGCCGGCGCCTCCGAATGCCGCGCCGGACTCCGCGAATCCGGCGCCCTGGCCGCGCCTTGAGCTTCTCGCCGCCGCCGCGTTGAGCCTGTGGATCATCTTTCTCCATCTCACGTTTCTGTTCCATGCCGGCCCGCTTTGGCGCGATGAAGTGGGAAGCATTGATTTCGCCTCCATGCCCACGCTGTCGGACATCTGGCAAAATCTGCGTTACGACAATTTCCCGCCGCTCTTTCTGGCGGTCGCGCGGGCCTGGACGCTGGCCGGAATGACCAGCGATTTCAGCTATCGCATCCTTGGTTTTTGCATCGGCATGGGCACGCTTGGGGTCCTCTGGTTTGGCGCGCGCGGTTGCGGGGCCGGAGTTCCTCTGTTGGCGCTGGCCCTTTACGCGGTGAACCCGCTGGCCATCCGCGTGGGAGACGCCATGCGTCCTTACGGCCTGGGCATCGCGCTGACCATGCTGGCCCTGGCGCTGACCTGGAAATTTGTCGAAAACCCGCGTCCCCGGTCGTTGTTCTGGGCAACCGTCGTGGCCGTGCTCAGCGTGCAATGCCTCTATCAAAATGTTGTTTTCCTGGCCGCGTTCTCCCTGGCCGCCTGGGCCGTGACCCTGGCCCGGAAGCAATGGAAAACTGCCGCGCAAACTTTGGTGATCGGAGCCGTTGCGGCGCTGTCGTTGCTGCCTCATTTGGGGAACATGATAAAGGGCCGCGATTGGCTGGCGATCGCGTCGCGCCCGGTTCAACTCCAGGAACTGGGGAGCACACTGGTGAGCGCGCTGAACGCCTCGGGAGCCTGGGCCGTGTGGTTTTGGGCGGGGCTGGCGGCGGTGGCGGTCGGGGCGACGCTCCTTTTCGGGATTTGCTCGAAGGCCTGGAAAATGATATACTTTACAACCGCCCTGGTGGCGGCCGTGCTGTTCCATCTGTTCTTTCTGCTCCGGCTCGGCCTGCAACCGCGCTCCTGGTACTTCCTGATCCTGCTCGCGCCCGCCGCCCTGGCGCTGGACGCGATCCTGGCCGGCGGGAGCGCGCCGCCGTTGCGCCTGGGCCGCGCGGGCCTGGCTTTGCTCCTGGCCTTGTTGTTTGTTCCGGCTTGTTATGCGGAAGTAAGGTTGCGCCAGTCCAACGCCGACTTGGTGGCGGAAACACTCAAACAACAAACCCACCCGGGCGATTTGATTTTAGTCTCGCCTTGGTACTATGGAGTCTCCCTGCAACGATACTTTGGAACCAACGGCTTCACCACCCTGCCGCCGATGCAGGAAATCCGCATTCACCGCTACGATCTGATGAAGAACCAGATGGAATCAGAAAACCCCATCGGCCCGCTGCTCCAGGAGGTCGGGCGGACCTTGCGCTCCGGTCATGCGCTCTGGGTGGCGGGCCTCTTTCAATTCCCGCCGCCCGGGCCGCCCCAGCCTGTTTATCCGCCCTATCATGGCGGCATGAACATGGCGGACTCGACCTACTTTTCCAGTTGGATGTTCCAGATTTCGCGCATCGTTCAAGCCCGCGCCACCTCGGGCGGGCAGGTGCGGATTCCCGTGCCCGGCGGCGCCACCATCCATCCTGCCGAGGACATCCCGCTGCTGGTGTTTCGCGGCTGGAAAGAATGAGCAGCCTTTTGGCCGCTTTTGTTCCCTTGCGAAGCGCCAGGTGTGCGGTAAGAATTGGCCCAGCCAATGAAAACCAGAATTCTTGTGGTGGATGACGAGCCGGACGCGCTGGAATTGATCGAGGTCAATTTGAAAGCCGCCGGCTACGAGGTGCTCGGCGCCGCCAACGGCCGTCAGGCCCTGGAAAAGGCCCGCGCCGCGCAACCCGCTTTGGTCCTCCTGGATGTCATGCTGCCGGAAGTGGACGGCTTGGAAGTCTGCAAAAACCTGCGCCGCGACCCCAGGACCGCTTCCATTCCCATCATCATGCTCACCGCCCGCGCGGCGGAAATTGACCGCGTTGTCGGCCTGGAACTGGGGGCCGATGATTACATCACCAAGCCCTTCAGCCCCCGCGAACTGATCCTGCGCGTCAAAAACCTCCTGCGGCGCGGCGGCGCCCAACTGGAAACCTCCCAGCAGATTCGCTTCGGCGGCCTGCTCGTGGACCGTCCGCGCCACCTCGTCACCTACAAGGACAAACCATTAGACTTGACTCTGACGGAGTTCAAACTCGTCGCCTTGCTGGCCGAGCGCAAGGGCCGCGTCCAGTCTCGCGAGCAGTTGTTGAAGGACGTCTGGGGTTACAACACCTTGATTGACACCCGCACCGTGGACACCCACATGCGCCGTCTGCGCGACAAACTGGGCGAGGCGGCCAAACTCCTCGACACCGTCCGCGGCGTCGGCTACCGATTTTTGGAAGAATGAAACCGGCGCGGATCGCGGATGGCGGATTGCGGAGCGCGCCTCCGAAAGCCGTTCCCTCCCCGCTCCGCCGTCCGAAATAGCATGTGGTGGTATCTCTTAATCCCGGCCTCTTGCGCCGCGCTGCTCTGGTTCCAGCGCCGCTGGCTGGAACGGCGCCATCAGGACGAACAGGCCCGGATCAGGCGCCAATTGGCCGAAGTGGCCGAGCAGCGGCAGCGCGAAGTCGAGGCCCAGGCCCAAGTCCGCCAGCAGGCGCTTTTTAACAGCATGATCGAAGGCGTTCTGCTCCTGGACACCGGGGGCCGTGTTCAATTGGTCAACGAATCCCTGCGCAAAGGCTTCGGCCTGGCCGCCGAAACCCGCGGCCAGACCATCATGGAGGTCTTCCGCTGGCATGAACTGGCCGCCCTTTCCGAGCGTCTGCCAAGGGAGAAAATCATTTCCGAGGTGGAACTGGAGATGCAACGCGCCGGCCGCCGCTTCTGGCAGATCAGCGCCGCCCTGGTCAGCGACCGCCCCGGCGGACCCCAGGGCCAGCTCTTTGTTTTTCACGACGTCACCCGCCTCAAGGAGTTGGAAAACATCCGCAAGGAATTTGTCGGCAACGTCAGCCACGAACTGCGCACCCCTCTTTCCCTCATCAAAGGCTTCGCCCAGACCCTGCTCGACGGCGCCAAAGACGACCCCGAACAAGCCGGCCGCTTTCTGCAAAAAATAGACAAGCACTCCGACCGGCTCCTCTTTCTCATCGAGGACCTCCTGGCCATCTCCCGCCTGGAATCCGGCCAGATCGCCCTCAACCTCCAGCGGGTCAACCTGCGCGAAATGGCCCAGCGCGTCCTGGACGACTTGGGCGCGCGGGCCGCCGCCCGCAAAACCGCGCTGGTCAACCACATCCCCGAAAAGCTCGCCCTCCGGGCCGACGCCGACCGGCTGCAGCAGGTGTTTTTCAACTTGACAGAAAACGCCATCAAATATGGCCGGAGCGAGGGCCGCGTCACCCTCGACGCCCGGGAAACCGAAGGGCAGAAGATTGAGGTCCGCGTGGCCGACGACGGCCCGGGCATCCCTCCCGAAGCCATTGGCCGGGTCTTTGAGCGGTTCTACCGGGTGGATCGCGCCCGGTCCCGCGAGAGCGGCGGCACCGGGCTGGGGCTGGCCATAGTCAAACACATTGTTCAGGCGCACGGCGGCGAGGCCTGGGTTACAAGCGAGTTCGGCAAAGGCGCCTCCTTCCATTTCACCCTCCCCCAACCGGCCGGGCCGGCCGCCGGGTAATACCCTTTGGATCATTCCACCGCGTCGCGCGCCGGCTCTTCGCCGCCCCGCCAGAGCTTGTATCCGCCGGTGGATTTGTCATACACCCACCCGACGGCCAGCGAAGCCGCGCAACCGATGACCACCGCAAAAACCCGGTCCATGGATTCATGCCACGCGTTGCCGCCGGGGATAAACATCACGATGACCACCGCCGCGAAGGCGGGGCGGAGCGCGTCGTCCAGCCGCGCCAGATGGCAAATCAGCCCTGTCAAGAAAATTCCAAGGCCCACCGAACCCAGCGAATGCCCCGCCAGTGCGCTCAACCCCGCTCCGACAAAGGCGCCAATCAAGTTCGCGATCACCCGGAACCACGACGCCCGCGCCGAGGGATGCAAGCCCGGCTGGGTCACGACGACGGCCGAAATGGCGGCCCACCCCGCTTCCGGCAGGCCGAGATTCCGGCAGCAAACTACCGCCAGGATCGCGGAAATCGCCGCCTTGGACGAGCCGACAAAAGCGTCCAAGCGGCTCGACCGGCCCGTGGCCGGCCGCGCTGCTTCCTGTTTCGGTGCGTCCGCGTTCTGCATAAGTATTCTCGCCGCTCCGCCGCTCTTTTCCCCAATCCGCCGCGTCCGCCCAAGCGCCTCGCGCCTGCGGAAATCCGCCCTCCGCAACGTCAGTCCCTGGTTATCTCCATCATGGCCTTTTCCAGTTCCCGGCACAATTGTTCGCGGGCCGCGTCCGAGGTGTCGCGCGGGACCCAAAACGGTTGGCCGTACCGCAGCTCGCAGCGGGCAAAGGGCAGTGGGATTTGGAAGCGGTCCCAGCTTCGCATCGTAATTTTCCAACTCGCGTAATTGGAAATCGGGATAATCGGGCGTCCCGTCAATTGCGCCAGATGGAGGATGCCCTCCTGGATTTTATAGGCCGGTCCGCGCGGGCCATCCGGCGTGATGGCAATGCTGTAATTCTTTTCCATCCAGGAAGTCGCCTCCAACAGCGCCTGCGGTCCCCGCCGGCTGGTCGAACCCCGGATCGGCACCAGCCCGAACGGTTCCACCAGGCTGGCCAGAAAACCCCCGTCCCGGCTGGCGCTGATCATCGCGCACAACCCGGCGCACGGCCATTTCGCCCGGACGAAATCGTCGTAAAAGGCCATGGCCAGTGCCAGCCGGTTGTGCCACGCGCAAAAAATCACCGGCCCGGGCAGGCCCTGGCACAGCGCCGCGTCCTTCCACTGGCAGCGCCAGGATTTCATGAACAGACGCAGAACGGCCAGCACCACGACCGCAGCCGCCCGCCGCCGCCACGACAGCGCGCGCGGAACCACCACCCCGGACTTCTGGTTGGTTGCCACCGCCTTCACGCGCCCTTTTTCAACGCCGCCCGCACCAATTCCTCCACCCCGGCCTCCCCTCCCAGCACCGCCGCCGCCCCGCGGATGGCTTCGTGCGCCTCCGCCTGCTTGTATCCCAGCGCCATCAGCGCCAGCACCGCGTCGTTGACTTTTTGTTCGCCCGCGGAAAGCGCCCGTTGCGCGCTGCCCGCCTCCAGCGCCGCCGCCGGGCCGATCTTGTCCTTCAACTCCACCACGATCCGCTCCGCCGTTTTTTTTCCCACCCCGGAAATCTGCGACAGCATTTTGACGTCGCCGCCGGCCACCGCCCCGCGAAAGGCGGTGACATTGATGCCGCTGAGAATATTGAGCGCGATCTTTGGACCGATGCCGCTGACGGTGTTGATGAGCAGCCGGAACATTTCCCGCTCCGCCGCGCTCATGAAGCCGTAGAGCACGTGCGCGTCCTCCCGCACCACCAGATGCGTTAACAATTTCACCGCCTGGCCGGGCGCGGGCAGCTTGTCGAACGACGAGAGCGGAATCAGAGCGTCGTAGCCGATGCCGTTGACCTCCACCGTCACCCGGGTGGGCAGCGCCTCGATCAATTTGCCTTGCAAAAAAGTAATCATGCCAATGCGAACTTCCAACCCGCGACCCTGGACTCAAAGCCGGCCTTCATCCCGGCGGCCAGGCCAGCCCGCGTCCTCCCAGGATATGGCAATGCAGTTGCGGCACCGACTCGCCGGCATCGCGGCCGTTATTGATCACCAGGCGGTAACCGTTCTGGTTCAACCCCATTTGCCGGGCCACTTCGGCCGCCTTGAGCAGCAGATGGCCCAGCAACTTCTCGTCCCCGGCGGTGGCGTCGGAAAGGCGCGCGAGACTCTTTTTGGGAACGATCAGGACGTGGGTTGGCGCCTTGGGGTTGATGTCGCGAAACGCCAGCACCGATTCATCTTCAAAAACGATGTCCGCCGCGATTTCGTGTGCGATGATCTTCTCAAAAATATTCTTGCTCATAACGCTCTCGGGCCGCCGCCCGCCGGCCCATCCGCCCTTCCTCCACACTGCCCCGCTGGCGCCAGCCGCGCAAGGAAGAAGGCGGCGGTGCCTTTCACTTTTTTGGGTAACTCCTTTCGGTGAAGCAAGACTTTAAGATTTCGGGCTTCTCGATGGATAATCGGTCATTGTAAATCTGTGATTGGTTACCAGCTGAGAAATGACCAATTCTCAATGACCATTTTTCAATGGTTGAATCACTGGAACCCCGCCCAAGGCAGAGAATCCCCATAAAAATGAAATGCGCCCAGAAGGCAGCCTCCCCGACTTTTGGATTTGCACGCCTCCACCCGCAAGTCCATAATATACTGATGGAAGTGCTGACACCCATTGAGCCTCAAAGCCCCGACTTCGAGCTTGCTTGGCCGTTGCCGCCCCAGCAACCGGAACTGGCCGACCGCGAGATTCATGTCTGGAGCGCTCGGCTGCTTCGGCCCGATTTCGATTATCCGGCCGGCCTGCGGCTGCTCTCCGAAAGCGAACAAGAGCGGGCGGCGATGTTCCATTTTGATCGCGACCGGAAGAACTTCATCGCGCGGCGGGCGATGCTTCGCTCCATCCTGGGCCACTACTTGAAGGTGGAGCCGGCGCAAATCTCCCTGGCTTCTGAGGAGCGCGGCAAACCCCGGCTCGCCGGAGCGGACGGCCCGTCCCCGCTCCATTTCAATTTTTCCCATTCGCGCAACCTGGCTTTGTTCGCGGTGAGCCGGTTCTCCCCGCTGGGCGTGGATGTTGAAAAGATCCGGCCCATGCCCGAAATGCGCGAGATCGCCGCCGGGTTTTGTTCCAAGGAGGAAAATGCCCTGCTGCACGCGGCCGCGCCGGAACAGAAGCTGGAGGTTTTTTTCAGCCTTTGGACCCGCAAAGAGGCGTTTCTCAAGGCCACCGGGGAAGGCATTGCCGGCAAGCTGGCGCAGTTGGATTGCTCCGTGGCGCCGCCGCCCTGGTCTTTCCATGCCTTGTCGCCCGCTCCCGGATTTGTCGGCGCGCTGGCCGCCGCCGCCGGCGGGCCGGAGCCGCAATGCTGGCAATGGCTTCCCCAATAGGGGCGCATTTCATTTTTATGGGGATTCTCTGCCTTGGGCGGGGTTCCAGTAATTCAACCATTGAAAATTGGTCATTGAGAATTGGTCATTGGTGATGTAACTAATCTCGGCATGACGCCCCAGGAACTCTCCGACCGATCGTGGCAGTTTGCCGCCCGCATCGCCAAGGTGGTGGACGCCCTGCCCGACACCCGCGTGGGCCGGCACGTCGCCGGCCAGATCGTTCGCAGCGGGATCGCGGCGGCGCCAAATTA
>Ga0182027_10001689_pt1 | contig 36462 bp, 35 predicted proteins | sample 712E1DmetaG_FD_121300 | JGI IMG/M metagenome (GOLD analysis project Ga0182027, IMG submission 121300) | Permafrost microbial communities from Stordalen Mire, Sweden - 712E1D metaG (Illumina Assembly) | ecosystem: Environmental > Terrestrial > Soil > Wetlands > Permafrost | place: Sweden...
ATCACGGCTATATCGTCGGCGACGCAGGAGTTCTTTTAAAAACCTCAGATGGTGGGATTACATGGGCAATAACAGGGACAGGTGCCAACTCCTACCTTGTCGGCATCTTTTTCAGCAATACAAGCACAGCTTATGCCGTTGGCGATGCTGGTACAATCATCAAGTCGGTCGACTCAGGCGACACCTGGAATTTCCTCTCAAAAGGAACTGTCAATAACCTATGGTCGGTCGGCTTTAAGGACATAAGCACCGGATTCGCAGCCGGTGATTCAGGAACTATTTTAAAAACGATAAACGGAGGAGCAAACTGGGCTCCCGTTTCAGGCGTGACCACAAACCCGCTTTATGCGGTTTACTTTAACAGCCCCAGCTCCGGATACATGTTGGGCGGGCTTGGTACAATTTTGCACACTCCTGATGGAGGTGCTACCTGGACTACCCAGTCAAGCGGGACGGAAAATGATCTATGGTCTGCCTGGTTTACTGATGCCAATACGGGTTATGCCGCGGGTTTGAGCGGAACTCTGCTGAAAACCACAAATGGCGGAACTTCCTGGACTTCATTGCCAAGCGGAACTGAAAACGATCTGTTTTCGGTCATCTTTACCAGCCCCGACACCGGGTATGTGGCAGGAGGAGCAGGGACTATCTTGAAAACAACAAATGGCGGGACAACCTGGAACAACCAGGTCAGCGGGACCGCCAACGACCTGTGGTCGGTTTATTTTACCAGCCCCGGTACCGGTTATATTGTTGGTGATACGGGCACCATTTTAAAAACTACCGACGGAGGTTCAACATGGACCCCACAGTCAAGCGGAACCATAAATGGCATTGAAGCAGTTTATTTCCCCCATGCTGATACAGGTTATGCCGTAGGTGATACGGGGACTATCTTGAAAACCATTGACGGAGGTACAACTTGGACCATCCAGAACAGCGGAACCCTGAACAACCTGTATTCACTTTCATTTTCCGATGTAAGTACAGGCTATACCGCAGGTGACGCAGGAACCATCCTGAATACCACCAATGGCGGATACGGTACGTCCGTTCAGGAACAGGGAACAGCAGGATCGTCTTATCGGGTTTATCCTAACCCGGCAAGCAATAAACTATTCATTGCAAGCGACAGGATGCCTTCAGGAGAGGTCATCACAACCATATTCAACATGGACTCACAACAGCTCCTGCAGCTATCATCCCATGACCAGGATATAATCACTCTGGATGTTGCCTCACTTTCCCCCGGAATATACCTTGTGAAAATACAAACCCGGGGAGGAGTTGAGGTGAAAAAACTGGTTATCCGGTAACAAGGGCAATCCGGATCCCGTGGACCAGATCATGGCCCGGAAGGGAAAAATCACGGGGATAGCAGTATTTTATAATATCGTGAAGCAAACCATACAGGGATACTTTCCCCTTTTTATCAGTGTTTATCCCAGAAAAGCTTCGTTGTCACGAGGTCTCCCCCTATCGCGGCTGAAGCGGCTGCATAATTTGCCCCGTTCAGCGTCTGCTCTGCAATGGGATAGGTGAACCTTACAGGAATAGGCGACAGGGCACGTGGAGGAGGTGTCAATACCGGGTAATCGAATTTCCTCCATTCGGTCCATGCCTCAAATCCCCGGTTATAGAGGGCAAGCCATTTCTGGAAGCCGATCTTGCGTTTATAATCCCCCGGGGCTGTGGAATAGTTCACCCGTTTATCGGCAAGGTATGCATTTGCATCCTCATCCGATCCGCCCCAATAGGTTATGGAAGCAGTGACGGCTTTATTGTAATGGTCTTTGGCCGATCCCCCTCCGACATTATACCCCCGTTCCGCGCCTTCTGCCAGGAGAAACTCAGTTTCGGCATAATCAAAGATCAGGCCTTCAAAAGTCGGCACCTGTATGGCATCGGACACATGGGAATAAGCAGTATAATCGTTGGATTCCCCATATATACCACCTAAATAAACCAGCTTGGGCTGCCCGCTTGTAGATGTATCGACCTGTGTGAAATAATAGGGCAGCCTTGGGTCATTTAATCGGTTCATCGTATCAACCAGGGTATTCGCCGGGATATAGTCGTGACGCCCGCTGGCAACAAGTTCATCATAGATCGGGTTCGTATTCGGCGGCTGGCTCATATAGATAAGCCTCGCATTGTCCTGGTTTGATGCGATGAGGCCGTTCTCGTCTTCAACAGCACTCTCAACCGTGGTCCTGGCAAAAACGGGATCCACGTCCGAAAGGAGCATCCCCATCCGCAGTTTCAATGAGTTTGCAAATTTCGCCCATGCCGAAACATCCCCGTAGAACATCTGGTCAGCCACATCCAGGCTGCCATAAGCCGGATCAAGATGAACTATTGCCGTGTCAAGGCGTTTGATCAGGCTTTCATAGACCGTGAGGCCGTCATCGTATTTCGGCAAGAGGTTATTGATGTTCAGTGCCTGAGAATATGGTATGTTCCCGAATGTCTCAACCAGGTTGCTCCAGCTGTAGACCGTCAGTATCTCGACAATGGCCAGGCGGTTCTTTTTCACTGCCGGGCTGTCGTCATAAAGATAGGTGGTGGCAGTAATGTTCTTGGAGGCCTGGTCCAGGTCCTTGATGACATACTGGTACATCCAGTTCCAGTGGTCATCGGGGATGGTCCTGTCGATCAGGTCATAATTGCTTTCATCCGTATAAGTCGTCTCGGTCCATTGCTGTGTGATCAGCCGCCAGATATTGTAATTTGCATTCGGCGTTACCATTTCCTGGAACAGGTTTACCTCCGCACCGGTGAACAGGGATTCCCCCGAAACATTCTGGGGGTTCTTGGTATTGGTGTTAAGATCCTGCAGCTTCTTGCAGGAAGTGAACATAAGAAGGATGATTATGAAAGCGGATATCTTTTTCATACCGATCGGTTTAAAAGGCAAATTTTAAATTAAATCCGAAATCCCTGGTCGAGGGCAGGGAGCTTGTCGAATAACCCTGCAGGTTGCCTGAGCCCAGTCCTGACTCGGGATCGGCATAAGGCAGGTTCTTGAAAATGATCCAAACATTGGATGCAACGGCGCTTAATGTAATGCCCGTAATGAAGGTCTTTTTCAGCAGGGCAGCCGGGAATGTATAGGAAAGTGCGATTTCTCTCAGCTTTATATACGTTGCGTCGTATACAAAAGTTTTATTTGGATTGTACAGGTACCCGAAGGCACCGTAATTCTCCGCACTGGCCCTGGTCTTGTTCTGTGATCCGTCGGGGTTGACCCCGGAGTTGATAAATCCCCCGCTGCTGGAAGCATAACCGCTTGCAGGATCTCCCGGGATATTATATACGATCGGGTTCCTGACAGGGTTGCCGAGGTCATTGGTATAAGCTGTTTCCTTGTAAAGCCCCGTAGCCAGACCGTAAGCCATGTCCAGTGAAAAAATATCCCCGCCTTTTGAAACATCCACCATAAAACTCAACGCCCAGTTCCTGTAAGTCAAAACATTTCTCATCCCCCCTGTCCAGTCGGGGTTTATATTTCCGATCACATTGTCGGAATTCTTCGAAACCTCGTAATACCCTGTGGAAGGATCAACCACTTTTTTACCGTTCAGGTATACATAATCGGTGCCTTCAATAACACCGTAAGGCTGGCCAACCCTGGCATTGATCGAAACTCCCCCCTGGTAGTATCCCAGCTGCAGGTCATCCACCCCCTCGGCCAGGGAAACCACCCTGTTCCTGTTCATGGCCCAGTTTACAGTCAGGCTCCATTTAAATGTCCTGGTTTGAACGGGGACAGCATTTAATGAAAGTTCAACACCCCTGTTTCGTATATTCCCGGCATTGACGACCTTATAAAAATAGCCCGTTGCGGCAGATACCTTGAGCGGGACGATCTGGTCGATCGAATTGGTCTGGTAAAGGTCCACATTGAAACCGATCCTTTTTCCCAAAAAGTTCATTTCCAGCCCGCCTTCAATACTATGGGTCATCTCGGGCCTCAGGTCGGGGTTCTTTTTAACTTCAGGGACGAACGTGACCGGTGTCCCGAACGGAGCGGCCAGGCTGTAACTGTCGACCAGCTGGTCATAGGGCGCCCCGTTTCCGACTGTTGCATAATTGAGCCTTACTTTCCCGAATGAGATCCATTTTACCTCTTTAATGAGGTTTGAAAAAACAAAGCTTCCTGCAACCGATGGATAGTAGTAAATGCTGTGATCGGGCGGCAGTGTTGAGGACTGGTCCCCCCTGAGCGTCAAATCAAGATATAAAAGGCTTTTCCATCCGAGGGAAGCGCTGGCATAGATCCCGTTGACCCCGACCTTTGAAGCCAGTTCATTAGGCAGTGGCAAGGGCCCTTCGCTGTTCTGAAGTGAATATACATCCGGAACGATCAGTCCGCCGTTTGTCGACTGCACCAGGCGGTTCTGGTTGGTCCTGCGGATATTCATTCCAAGCACGCCTTTTATACTGAAGACTTTAAGGAACTCCTTGTTGAAATTGATCATGATATCGTAATTATATTCACTGAACGTGATATCCCTCCTGAGATAGCCCGATGGCTGGTAACTTCTTCCAAGGCTGCCGTCAATACCGTATCCTATACCGAACTGCCCCGGTACGCTTCCGACTGCTTTTCTTTCTTCCTGCAATTCATTATACATATCCACCGACATCCTGCCGAAAACATCAAGCCAGCCGGTTATTTTATAATCCAGTGATGCATACCCAATAAACCTGTTCCTTCCGTCGGTCTCATAGTTTTCGTACTGGGTCCAGTAATAATTATCCCAGAAAATCGGCGTCAGGTCGGTGGGGTCGGACCAGTTCCATGTCATATTCTGCCTTGTCTGGAAATAGGCATCTTTCTGTTCTTTCAGGTCCACATTCGTTTGGTACCATTGGCGTAATGAAAGAACGCTGCTGGTGCCGTATCCCGTTTCGTTCCGGCCCTGGTTGCTGGTTTGTACATAATTGGCGCTGCCCGCAACCGTCAGCCGGTCGGTGATCTTCCAGGATCCGTTCAGCAAAACATTGTTCTTGATCATCTCGCTGTTCGGGAGCAGGCCGTTCTGCTTGTAATTGGTGTATGAAAGTCGCACATCCCCATCCTTGAAAGCATTTTCAACGGATACCGAGTTCATGAAGGTTGTCGGCTTTTCAAAATACGTGATCGGTCCGTTCTTCGCTGCTACCCAGGGAGTTGCTACATGGTAATTCGGCGACAGGGGATTGAATGCATCCCATTGATAGACTTTCAGACTGGCATCGAAAGGAGCGCCGTAGGAAGCGTCTTCGGAAGTCACCACGCATTGCTCAAGCTGGCCGTTCCCGAACAGGTCACGCATGTACCAGTAATTGCCCGGGCCGTCATAGTAATGACCGTACCCTGCACCATATTCCTGCTGGTATTCGGGGAAGGTGCTCTTGTCCACAAAACCTATCTTCACCCCCGAGTTAAGCGTGATATGTAGCTTTTTTTTACCGTCGCCTTCTCCCTCTCCTGCCCCTTTTTTCGTGGTGATCATGATCACACCGTTGGCAGCCCTTGATCCGTAGAGGGCAGTGGCTGCAGCGCCTTTCAATACGTTGATCGATTCAATATCATCCGGGTTGATATCCGATGCGGCATTCCCGAAATCGTAACCTCCTCCTGCCGTCTGCTGGTCCAGCGTGTTCGTGTTCTCATTGCTGACAGGTACGCCATCAATCACAAACAGGGCCTGGTTATTCCCTTCAAGTGATTTTATCCCGCGCAGAAGAACATTCGTCGAGCCCCCGATGTTGGTCGTGGTCCGGATCTGTATCCCGGCAACCTCCCCCGATAAAAGATTCACGAAATTATCGGTCTTGATCTTCTGAACCACATCCCCGCTGACCTCCTGCGTGGAATAACCCAGGGATTTTTTTTCCCTTGGAATGCCAAGTGCAGTCACGACAACCTCTTTCATGTTCATTGCCGAGGATTGTAAAACCACGTTGACTATACTGGATTCACCAAGCGTGACCTCCTCTGTTTTCATGCCCACATAGGAGAACTGAAGGGTTGCATTTCCAACCGTCACTGTAAGGGCATATTTACCTTCGGCGTTGGTCGCCGTACCTGTTGTGGTTCCCTTGATAATGATTGTAACTCCCGGGATCGGTCCTTTATCCTCAGCCGAGGTGACCTGGCCGGTGATTATCCTTGTCTGCGATATTGCTTGCTGATATATGGTTAAGGAAAACAATAAGGCTAACAGTGTAAATATTCTCATACGCGTTCATTTTTGCTTGAAAATGTACCATTAAGGAGAAAGACTATGTATTACAGGAGGTTCCTGTTTTTTTTAATCAATGCGAAGCAAATCTGTCAGGGCAGGAACGATCAGGATGAAAGTCACCGTCGGTTCCCCCTCAAACCGGGCCATTTTCAGAAGTATTTCTTGAATTTCCCGCCAACCATGAAATAAGTGTATTTCCCTGCATGTTCGCCTTCCTTGTGCAGGTCCGCCCCTCTTGTTGCATAAGTCGTATGTTCGCCGCTGACCTGTGAAAAATACACATCGACCTCAGTACCCTGATCATCAATCATAATGACCCTGGCCAGGTGTTCATCAATATCTGATCTCAGTGAAAAATGACAGAGCGGGCACGAAAATTCCAGCGGCTCTCCCGCTTCGATAAGGAACGAAGGATGTTTGACACTGTCGTAGTTGCCTATCTGGGGGCTCAGGAGGAGGATCGCATTTTGCTTTTTCCTGTTTCGCACCCTGAAAACAATGTGGTCCCCTGCGCGGAGCTGGCCCTGGCATTTAGGGCAAGTAAAATCATTCATGTCATGGTCGGATTTCATTGTCCTTTTTTAACCGTTTTTCAATGCAAAAATAAAGTTAAAGGGTTTAGGTGAAAATAAAAAGTTTATAAAATTAAGAAAAGTCAGAGTGTTAAACCTGAAAGTTTTGAAGTACTCGCATACGCATTTTTAACCCCGGTACCAAATCATCCCTTGCGTGATTCCAGGCACTCATCGATCATATCCAGGATTTTTTCATCTGTTTGGATGTCGAATTTACGGGCAAAATGCATCCCCGAAGCGATGATACTTGGAAAATCCTTAACGGTTAACACATTGGGACTTTTATTCCCTTTTACTTTCAGCCATTCGATGTACCTGAAATAATTATTCTCCGCCCGGGCTTTATACCATCCGTTCTGATCCAGGATAACATGCCCGATCAATTCTTTTCCACGGTAATCCGCTACCGATAACAGGATTTCGACGGCTGTCATGATCGGGTAATCCTGCCCGCTGATAAAGGCCAGGTATTCGAAATTTTGTTCCCGATCCAAAATTACCCTATGGGAGTTGAGGGTTGCCTGTACCTTGCTGTAAATGCTCCAGTACACACTGGTGTTATTCATAATGATTCGGGCCTCAGGGAGTAAATCACCGGCGCTGATCCGGCTTTTTTTATCGATTTGCAGATAGATGGTTATGTCGGGATGTTGCAATGCCCTGATCAGCCGGTTGACCTAGTCCGGATTTTTATGAATTGCGATCAGGATGACTAGTTTCATCACCGGGAGGATAAAGATTGATCGTCTTCTGTCTGTATAATGGCCTATCCTGCCATAGCCTTAATCTACTTTCCGAATTTCTTCAGCAGATCCTTCACGGCATCTTTGTGCACCATGAAGTCCATCATCTTCAGTTTAATGTAATCACCGCGGAAGAAATAATACCCGAACTCCGGGGCGGCTTCATCGTTGTTCCTGGATCCCGACCCCGAATCCTTGATAAGGAACCAGTCGATCCCGTCCTTTTCGTAATAACCAACAAGATGCATACCGTGGTCATCGGTTGTAGTGCCGTTTGAAAACCTGAACTGGCGTGCGTTGTCATCAATGTCGCCAATGGCAATATCGAAAGTGGGAATTATGGCCACCTGGGCATCTCTGCTGAATCCTGCCTCGGAGACATCCCCCCCGATCACCATTGTATAATGGTTCTTTATCGCGTTTTTCAAGGCATTCATGTAATCCTCAAGCGGCACGTTGCAGTATTCCCTGCTATGCCACCAGTTGTCCGGCACTTCGTATTCCACCTTTTCCCAGAAGGGTTGCTGGAGGTAGGAAAGTATATCTACATAATCATCCATCTGCAGCCTGAGGCAATTGGAAAGAAACTCCTTTGGCGTATAATGCACTCCTTTCCATTCGAAGGATTCCGGGGGAACACCCATATAATGGTTCATAATGCTTTTCACAGTGGAAACAACCTGTGCTTCATCCCAGGCATTCGTGTTCTTTACATTTTCCATGTATTGCTGGAGTTCTTTGAACATCTTTTCATGCGTATAGAATTTCCGGCCGGGTCCCATCCCGGTATACATCTCCCTCGGGACAATACCGTACTGTTTGAAATCACGGATCACTGCATTGGCTTCTGAACCTTCAGAGAATGCCGAGTTACCCCGTTCCGAAACATAATGTTTGGCCCGTTCCACATATTCCCAGTACACAGTATACATTTCTGACAGTTTGATTTCCTGACCGGTGAGCCGGTGGACTTCGGATTCAAAGAAAGAAGTGGTCGAAAAGCACCAGCAGGTGTTTGTGTTCCCCTGTGAAACAGGCGGAAGATGCCATTCCTTCTGGTAAAGGCTTACCTTGGTGGGGAAACTCATCCCCGTCAGGTCCGCCTGGAAGCGCTTTTCTTTTTTAGCTGGTTCAGTACCTTCATCTACTGCCCGGATATCCTTCATTATGGTATTCTGAAAATAACCGGGTTTTCCTTCCTTCATGACCCCAGGGGTCTTCGGCTGCTGGGCAAAGCTTGCGCCCGCAATGAGAACAACTGAAATGGCAAGAATAATTTGTTTCATGTTCATGGATTTTAGACCCTGGAATGGTTACTCCTTTCAAAGAAAAAACCTGGTGACCATGGTGGGTCCTGATTGATGTTTATAATTATCTGATTCCCGTTGGTTGGGACAGCTCAAAATTAGAAAATTTATTTTGTTGATTTTTCCATCCTTTGTTTTATCTCCGTTATAACTTTGATCGGGGATTCGGTGATCAGCATATTGGTGATCCATTCAGGGATGCTTCCGGCCGGGTCAATATACCCTTCAAGGACAACGTGAGTCAGGTTCCTTCCGGCAGGTTTCACTGTCCATGTTTGCCGGTATTCCTTAATACGGATCAAGTTGGGGTATTCAGGAATGATCCCGTCGAGCGGTGTTGCTGTAATCCTGCCTCCCCCGCTAACCGAATCATAAACGACTGAGACATCCACGCACAGGTCACGATCGGTGACCGGCCAGGGCAGATTATATACGAGATAATACCTGGCCCTCTTGTATTTTTCATAAAGAAGAATCTTGATCTGGCTGAAGTTCTTGTCCCACCAATCTGTATTATTGACATCCTCAATCAGTGCGAAAACTTTTTCTGCCGGGGCATTAATGTCTGCAATCCCCATGTAGGATTTCAAATCCTTGCCGGCTTCAGTGCAAGTGTATATTTTTATTCCTTCCTTCTCTTTGGCAAAATTCCAGTTCTGGCCCTCTATAATGCATGAGAGCATCATTGCTCCTGAAAACAGAAATATGAAGCGGAACCGGCAGGAAATCATTGCAACCCGGATTTAGTATAAAATTACACCTTTTCCGCTGATCTGAATATGATCTCCTCTATATGAAAAGTTGAACTTTATATGAAAAATTTCAACAAGGGAAAGATAATTGGTTCCTGAACGTCATTAAGCCTTAACCTATTCAGCAGGTTCCATATGCCTGATTTTAGTCATCCTGTCATTGAAGTCCTTCTCATCGGTTTTCTCCAGGCTCATGAGAGAGTTATTGCTGGCCTGCACGATGTATTCTTTCTGCTTCCTGAAATGAATGAACATGGCAGCAAGGTTGACTGCGGCTTCTATCCCTCTCGGGTTCCGGATTAAGACCGTAAAAAACATTTTCCAGTAATAATACCCGGTGGCCCTTGAAAACCCTGCCTCTTTGCAGACCCTCAGAAATGACCGCATGTAAATAAGCCAGGTGGAAAAAGAAGGCTTATGCCTGTATTTTGTCTTTATATTGATGCCCGTGTAAATAATCCGCCGGTAATATTTTTCAGGATTGTAGGCAGCATCAATCACCCGGATATAATTTTTAAATATTTGTGACCTCGGCACCAGGGTAACAAAATTCAGACCGCTTGTCATCTGGTCAATATCCAGGTCACTTACGGACTGGGAAGCCAGGTGAAAAAGCCTCCTTTCCGACTCCAGCCTCCGGGCAAGCTGCGTATTTGGCAGGGCGTATAACAACCCGATCATTGCCATCGTGATTCCCGATTCCTGTATGGATTCTATCATGTTCTCTGCAATGCGGGAGCTGTCACTGTCAAATCCTATAATATAACCCCCATTGCTGACCATTCCATAGGATAAAATCTTCCGGACCACATCCGTTATCGGTTTTCCGACATTCTGGTTCTTGTTATTCTGAACCAGGGTATCGGTCTCGGGGGTTTCTATCCCGAGGAAAACATAACGGAAGTCGCAGTCCTGCATCAACTGCAGAAGTTCCTCATCCTCGGCCAGGTTCACCGATGCTTCCGTTGTAAAGTAAAAGGGATAGTTATGCTCTGCTGTCCAGGCTTTGACCTCCCTTAGAAGTTCTTTGACTTTTTTCTTATTCCCAATGAAATTGTCGTCGACCATATCGACATGGCCGCGGTAGCCCAGGTCATAAAGAGTCTGAAGTTCCTTCAGGATTTGCCCGTTGCTTTTATGCCTTGGCGTACGGCCGAAGAGTTCGATCACATCGCAAAATTCGCAGTTGAACGGACAGCCCCGGATAAACTGCATGCCGATCATGATATAGTTGCTGAACCTTATCAGGTCATAACGCGGAACCACCGAATCAAGCATGTTGGCCCGCTCGACCGACCTGTAGGTGCCTTTAGTTGCACCGTTTTTCAGGTCTTCGATGAACCTGGGAATTGTTATCTCTCCCTCGCCAAGAACAAGAAAATCCGCTTTGCTGTAAAGTTCAGGCTGGGAGGTAGGGTCAGGACCGCCTACAACGATGGTCCTGCCCATTCCCTTAGCCCTGTTTATAAGTTCCAGCATGCTTTTTTGCTGAGGCAGCATGCCCCCTGTGCATACAAGATCGGCCCAAAGCAAATGAATGTCCAGCAGTGGCTGGACATTCTCGTCAACAAGCCAGAATTCCCAATTCTGGGGCAGCAACCCGGCAACTGTTAACAACCCAAGGGGAGCTGCCGGATACTTTGCCCCGACGATATTACATACGTCCTGGTAATTCCAAAAACTGAAGGCTGAAAACTTTGTTTGAACGAGCAGACATTTTACTGTTCCTTCGAATAAGCTGCTCATTCCTGTCAGATTACTCTGACATTGACTGCGTTCAGTCCTTTTTGACCTCTTTGTACATCAAATTCAACGGTGTCATTTTCACGGATCGTTCCGTTCACTTCTGACTTGTGTACAAATAATTCCTCGTCGGTTCCATCAACTTTAATAAAACCGAATCCTTTTGTTGAATTGAAAAATTTAACTGTTCCTTTTTTCATTGTGTAATTGTTAATACCCTCCTTGAATAATTGATTTAACTGTTTGAATTGTCATGTGATTGATTGTCTGCGGACAAATGTTTACCGCAGGTTCCAATCGCAACTTTAATGAAAGGAGTTAGATTTTACTGAACAATAGGAGAGTAAACGTAAATGCCAGAATAACTAAGAGCTTCAAAAAAGCATGCAAATATAAACATAATTTTCCAAATGTGGTTATTTCCATCGAAAAGTCAGATTTCCTATCTCGCCGAATTACAGTATCTTTACCGATTAATAAAAACTATGGCCAGAGCAAGAGAAACATTCAATAAAAAAGAACTGGAAAAATCCCGCCAGAAAAAGAAGAAGGAGAAACTGCAGAAAAAAGAAGACCGCAAAGCGAATTCCGGCAAAGGTAAAGGGCTGGATGATATGTTTGCTTATGTTGATGCATTCGGAAAGATTGTCACAACTCCCCCTGACCCGAAGAATAAACAGGAAATAGACATAGATGAAATCCGGATAAGTACCGCAAAAAAAGAAGATATTGACCCGGCCACACTGATCCGTACCGGCACGGTAACGTTCTTCAATGATTCCAAGGGATATGGGTTCATTAAGGACCGGGACTCACATGAAAGTATTTTTGTTCATGTGAATGATCTTGAAGCCCCTGTCAGGGAAAACGACAAGGTGACTTTTGAGACAGAAAGAGGGCCAAAAGGGCTGAACGCCGTCAGAGTCAAACTTGCAGTCTAGCTCCGTCAGGAAAAGATAGCCTTATTCAACCTCTCCCATGCAATAAACCCATCAGCCAAAACAGGAAAAAGCCTCCTTTTCAGATGCAGGCGATTCCCGTTTTAATGCACTCCCGGTTACTTCAGTTTTGCATCCAGTGTGATTTCAACCGCCTTAAGTGCCTGCGAGACAGGGCAATTGCCCTTGGCTGCCTGGGCCAGTTCATTGAACTTTTCGACTGTGATCCCGGGAACATCTGCCATGAGATCCAGGTGAATCCCTGTGATCCCGAAATGGTCGGTGATGAATTCAATATTAACGGCCGCTTCCACTTTAAGTTCAGCTGGTGCAAAACCAGCTCCTGTAAGTGCGAAGCTAAGTGCCATGGCATAGCAGCCGGCATGGGCCGCTGCGATCAGTTCTTCCGGATTGGTCCCCGCAATGCCGTCTTCGTTCTTAAAACGTGTCATGAATGAATATGGGGTTTTGTTCAGTATTCCGCTGGTTGAAGTCAGGTTCCCCTTACCTTCCATCCCAGTCCCCTGCCATATGGCCGTTGATTTGCGTTTCATGTTTCGTAGGTTTAATGATTAATCTGGCTGAAGGTGCTGTTTATAACACCTTAGGGTTGTTTTTGTCAAAGTTAAGAAAAATTCCGGAGAATGTCATGAAAGGTTTCCCTTTTCTCAGTCACCGGAAAATAGCAGCTTTGAATTAAAACCGGATTTATTTTTATTTGATCTAAAGATAAATCGGATTTGTTTTATCGTACCTTTGCAGTTTATTGCTTCATTATGAGTTCCTTGAATTTTCAAATTGACACAGCCGGAGGTTCGTGGGTATCAATAGTCAAACATTACAATCATCCCGACCGTTGGAAAAGCTGGGTGCAGTTATCAAGCAGTTTCTTTCTTTATGCTCTTTCCTGGTACCTGATGGTTTTAAGCCTTTCAGTCTCATACTGGATCACCCTGGCACTAGCATTCCCGGCTGCAGGTATGCTGGTCCGTTTATTCATCATTTACCATGACCTCGGCCACGGTTCATTTTTCAGATCACATAAACTCAGCAATTGCATTGGAATATTCCTTGGTATTTTCACATTTACTCCTTATTTCAGTTGGTCCCGAAATCATTATATCCATCATGAAACGGTTGGGAACCTTGACAAACGTGGAATCGGTGACGTATGGACCATAACAGTGAACGAATATCTGGGGAGTTCAGCCTGGCGAAAAATTGTCTACCGGTTTTACCGTAACCCTATTACGATGTTCGGTATCGGCCCTTTATATGTATTCCTCATCGGTAACCGGTTTACAAAGAAAGGCATGGACGGCAAAGGCAGGATGGGGGTGTATTTAACGAATGCCGGGCTGGTTCTTTTCGCCTTATCAGTGAGCTGGGTGATTGGAGTTAAAGCATTCTTTCTGATACAGCTTCCCATTATTTACATAGCAGGAATCGCCGGGTTTTGGCTTTTCTATGTTCAGCACCAGTTCAATCCCACTCATTGGGCAAGAAGCGATACATGGGATTATAAAAAAGTGGCGCTTGAAGGCAGTTCCTATTACAAACTCCCCCTCGTCCTTCAATATTTCACCGGGAATATCGGGTTCCATCACATCCATCACCTGAGCCCCCTCATTCCGAATTATAATCTCTCGCGTTGCCATCGCGAAAATGACCTCTTTAATACTATCAAACCCCTGAAATTCTGGCCTGGGTTTAAGACCCTCACTTTCCGGCTGTGGGATGAGACAAGCAGTGAAATGATCAGTTTCAGAAAACTTAAGCTCAACACTACGGTTTCAGCATCCTGATTTCACACCGGCCGATCGGGAAATCCGCATACAATGAACTTAAATGAACTGAATAACCTGACTTCATACTTCGGCAGCACAGACAAGATGCCTGTATTGTTCGTGGGACATGGCAGCCCTATGAATGCCATTGAAGAAAATGAATTTGTACAGGGATGGCGGTCGGTCGGACAATCCCTGCCAAAACCTCAGGCAATTCTGTGCGTTTCGGCTCATTGGGAAACCAGGGGAGTATATGTAACAGCAATGGAAAAGCCGAGGACAATCCATGATTTTGGCGGATTCCCCGAAGAATTATTCGAAGTGCAGTATCCTGCCCCCGGGAGCCCTGAACTTGCAAAGGAAACAGGGGATATCATCAGGACCACAGTAGTCGGGCCGGATGAAACCTGGGGATTGGACCACGGTTGCTGGAGTGTCCTGAAACGGATGTATCCTTCTGCTGATATTCCCGTTATCCAGATGAGCCTCGATTACTCCAGGCCGGCCCAGGACCATTATGATCTTGCCAGGGAACTTGCACCCCTTCGAAGAAAGGGAATTCTGGTCATCGGCAGCGGGAACCTGGTGCACAACCTAAGGCTGATTGATTGGGGTAAAATGAATGTCCCTGGTTTCGGTTTTGAATGGGCCATAGAAGCCAGCGAAAAGATGAAACGATTCATCCTTGATAACGACCATAAATCATTGGTTAACTATAAGGCCCAGGGGAAGGAATTCAACCTGGCTATCCCCACACCGGAACATTTCCTGCCTTTGCTTTATGCCTTGGCATTAAAGGATGAAAACGAAACCATCGAATTTTTCAATGACAAGCCTGTCATGGGTTCGCTTACTATGACCAGCCTGAAAATAAAGCAATAAAGAATCTTGCGTTTATCAGGCTAATCAGCATTCCGGATTCCCCTGAAGAAATATTAGAGGCTGCCTCCCGTTTCTGAAGACAGCCTCTTTTATTTGTACCCGGCTCTGCGGAATTACCCGGCCGTGAAAATCCTGAAAGTTATTGGTCTTATCCTGGCAAAGAAAGTCTATCCTTTGACACAGCGGACTGAAAAGCCTATTTTCTTTGAACCGGAGGTCCTGAAAATAGTGCTGGAAGTATAGTCCAGGTATTCATGCCAGGCATTCGCCGACGTGCTCTGGGTAGTGCTCCATAACCACCCGTATTTGCCATTTAAATAGAATGCCCCGTCGGAATAGCGGCTGCCCGACGGAAGTGCCGTAAAACCGCTGCTGTTGGTGGCCCCTGTATTCGGGGAAAACCAATGTGCCGTTCCGGCTTCCTTTAATTTCCCGCCTGCCGAGGTGCTGTCACCCAAATAAGTGATTAATGTTGCCCATTCCGCATCGGTGGGAACATGCCAACCTGCCGGACATAATTTTCCGGTATTCACGGCATACCAGTTGTATAAGGCCCCGTAAGTGCCTTTGTAACTAATATCATTGCTGTACCAGCAATAAGCCGCTATCGTGTCGGCAGACCATGCAGTCCCATCCGTCACGAGGGGTATGGCTGTTCCATCATTGAATTTTGTAGTTCTCAGGTTTCCGACCATCCAGGTTTGTGTGCCGATTATTAGAGTCTGATAAACATTACCGTCAACATCGGTCACTGTTCCTCCCGATACCGGGCCGTTATTGCTACTGCTATCTTTTTTGCAACCGTTAAAAAAGATGAGTAAAAAACCCATGATCATCAATGGGTAAATTAAATTTCCTGTTTTTGTTTTCATGTCAGTTCTTTGTTTGATAAATTTAACAGATTAGGGTTTTAATAAATTGATGTACCGGATTAACAATGTCCATTGCTGCTCTCCACGCGATTCCGGCCTTATTCTTTAATTATTTTCTGAGTGGCAACAGACTGGTTATCGCTGATCACTTTTATAATGTAAATGCCGGCCGGCTGATTGCTCAAATCCATTTTATTTATTGTATTTGGGGCTGTCCGTTTGCACAGTAAAGTACCTGTGCTGTTATAGAGTTCAATATCCGCATTGACGGTTGTTTGCGGAAGAACAACATTGATTGGGCCATGTGTCGGATTGGGATAAACAGATAAGGCCCCTGTTGTTCTCTGCTCAATGGCTGAAGGATTTTGCGTATACCGGCAAAGCTGGTAATCGGACCAGAAAGTATAGCATGCCGTAAAATACAGGCCGTTGTTAAAGGGCACCCATGCAGTCCAGGGGTAAAATGGAGCCAGTTCTGCCATACTCGGTGGCACCGGGCGAACGGTCCCCGCTTCTGTTCCATCCGTTGCAAATATTTCTTCCCCGTTGGTGGTGCTGTCCAGACCCGTCATGATTAATTTATCCTGAAAAGCATATAATCTATTCGGATTGAAACCTTTTGAAAAATTGGTCACTTTGGTTGTTCCTGCCGTCGTGCCATCGCTTACCCAAAGCTGTGAAGTTGCTGAAAGAGAATCCCACCCACCCAGGTACAGCTTATTATTGTATACTGCCAAGGGACCCGTTACAAACCCCGAGTAGGTGCGTGGAGTGTAATCTGCCTTGATTTTAACGGTCCCTGCAGTAGTTCCGTCAGTGGACCATAATTGTGAGAATCCATCTATATCATAACCGGAAAAAAATACTTTTGAATTATACGCAGTAAATAACACAGGGTTCATGCCAATGGCACCGGTCGGGTTAATCGTCGTGATTTCCACCGTCCCTTCCATTGTCCCGTCGGAAGTCCAGAGCTGCATGCCGTTTACCCCATCGTCAGCATTAAAATAAACCTTCCCGTTATAGCCATAAAAATATGTTGGGACCGACTCTCCCGTGGGGTTTAGCCTTTTCAGCATGTAAGTCCCCGCTGATGTCCCGTCACTTATCCAAAGCTGGTTTTGATTCACCCCGTCGGTAGCAGAGAAATAAATTTTCCCCTCGTACACGTACATACGGGAAATATATGCCCCACCCGTAGGATTGATTGTTTTTAATAATGTTGTACCGCCGGTCGTCCCATCTGATTCATAGAGCTGGTCATTGACAGGATATGAATTGGTGGTAGCAGCTGCAAAATAGACCTTGTTGTTAAGGACCATAAAATTTTCGGTGGTAGCATACAGGTTGGCAATAGGTGCCGTACCTCCCGCAGTTCCATCGCTGACCCAGATCTGGGACTGGTTGTTAAAGATCAGCATGTTATTCAGAACGGTCAAATGGCTCAGGGATGCATATACTTTTGTTGTGTCAATTTGCTTTACAACTGTTACTCCCGCTTCTGAACCATCGGGTGTCATCATTAGGTAATCGGCATATTGCACATCTTCCGTACCGAAAAAATAAAGTTTCCCATTAAACACTGTAAGGTTGGTAGGGTCGAGTCCCCAAACTCCATAATAATTCAAGCTTGTTATTTTTTGCACATATTGCGACTTTACTGCTGTTGCCATCAACAATAAAAAAATCAGAGGATAAATTTTTTTCATGGTTTTGCCTTTTAAATATTTAATGTATTAATTCTCCAGATTGGTTTCACGTTTTGAACGCACAGGAATGATCCTTGTCTGGTGTATTAATTCAACTAGGTCCGATTTCAGTGAAACAGTCTGTTTTCAATGTAAATTTAAATGCTTTGAAAGAGGCATTGTGGAGGTTTTACACATCAGCGGTGAATTACATGATGACATGCCGGATATTCTTGACGTGCCAATAAGCAATCGGCTTGAATTTGATGTAAATTGCAGCAGTCTAAATTCCTGCTTTAATGAACAGAAAAATTAAACTTACTAGGTTTGCGATACAATTGTTTCTGTGGATTATTCTTACTATCTTCCTCCTGTATTTCATTCTTGATCCCAACGCACCTCTTTTACAGCAGTTTGTCGCCACGCTCATGGTTACAGCCCTGACAACCCTTCCCGCTTATTTTTCATCCAGGGTCCTTGTCCCAAAACTCCTGTACCGCAAAAGGATCGGGAAGTTTACAGGTTCCATGCTGCTAGCCGCCTTTCTAAACACAGTGCTTACATATTTCCTCGTGGGGGCAATTTATTATGAATTGAGCGGGAAATCAATATTCCAGGGAACAGCAGTTATTCAATTTCTTTTTTCGTTCTTTTTTATAATCAATTGCATTGTCATCATGGTGAGCAGCGCTATTCAGATTATCAGTGACCGGTTTAGCATAGAACAGCAACTGCACGAAGTCGAAAGTGAAAAAGTAAGTACGGAACTGGCCTTTCTCCGCGCACAGATAAATCCGCATTTTCTTTTCAATGTCCTGAACACCATTTACTTTCAGATCCATAAAGATAACAGTGAAGCCAGGAGCTCGGTTGAAAAACTTTCGGAGATGCTGCGTTACCAGCTTTATGAATGTACTACAGACAGGATTGATATTTCCAGGGAGCTTGCATATATTGAGAATTACGTAAACGTTCAGAAGTTAAGAATGGAAGCCGGGACTGATCTTCGGATTAACCTTCCCGGAGATATCGGATCATTTAAAATCGCTCCCCTTCTTATTTTGCCGCTTGTCGAAAATGCATTTAAGCATGTTTCCAATTTTAAAGATCCGTCACAAAACAAACTTCATATCACTATTTTAACGGAACCGGAATCCTGGTTCGTAGTAAATGTTGTCAACACATATAATCCGGCTGAAAGCATCAGGCAATTCGAAGATTCGAGCGGGCTGGGATTGAAAAACCTGGAACGAAGGCTGTCATTATTATATCCCGGGAAATATTCGATTACCAGAAAGCGAAATGAAAAAACCTATGAAACAACACTTAAAATCCGATACCGTGATTGATTGTCTCATAGTTGACGATGAGCCCATCGCCCGTGAAGGGATAATGGAGTACATCAGGCAAATAGATTATTTAAACCCTGTCGGGCAATGCAAAAGTGCGACAGAGGCTGCGTCATTGTTGCAGAAAAACAAAGTAGACCTTATTTTCATTGATATTCAAATGCCCAAATTAAGCGGTATAGAGTTCGTAAAAGCGCTTGCCGACCCTCCCCTTATAATCTTTACTACGGCATACTCGGAATACGCTTTGGAAGGATTTGAACTGGATGTCGTGGATTACCTGCTTAAGCCCATTTCATTCCAAAGGTTTCTTAAAGCTGTGGATAAGGCACAGAATTATCTTCATGCAAGAAACAAGGATGTCAGTATCACCCCGGATTTCTTCTTCATTAAATGTAATGGTAAAATTGAAAAAATAATAATGGACGATGTGATTTACATTGAAGCCATGTCGAACTATGTCATCATCCATACCCGGCAAAAAAAATATATTACCTATCTGACGTTCTCGGGTATTGAAGAACAACTCCCCTCTCATCTTTTTGTAAGGATCCATAAATCCTATCTTGTCGCTGTATCCGCCATTCAAACGATCGACGGCAATGAGATAATCACAAATTCAATGCGTCTCCCGCTTAGTAAAAATTATCGGAATGATGTCATGGCCAGGATAGAATCCCGGCTTTTTAAACGATAATATATCCTTTACCTATTTTCCTCGTTATGCTTACTTTTGCGAAAGAGTGGATATTGTTTTCAATAATAACAAACAACACCTTTAAATTTTCATGTTAATGCCAGCGAAAAAAGGAAAGGCCAAACAGGATTTCCGTAAGCAAAACCAAAAGCCGGGAAAACAATTGAAAAAAAACAGGTATGCTTATCTTGCCGGGTTGAGCATTATTATCCTGCTCGGGATTATTATTTATTCCAACTCTTTCCTTTGCACCTTTCATTTTGACGATACGCCCCGTATCGTGGAAAATACTGCCATCCGTAACCTGGCTGACATCCATGCCTGGTGGACCACATACCCCTTAAGGCCTGTCGGAATGTTCACCTTTGCTCTCAATTATCATTTCAACCAGCTTGATGTCCGGTATTACCATCTTGTTAACCTGCTTATCCATCTCATCAATTCCTGCCTGGTCTGGTGGCTTACACTGCTGTTCTTCTCCTCCCCCGCACTGAAGGATAACACACTCTCCCGGCATAAGAAATCCATTGCTTTTCTTACAGCTTTATTGTTCGTTTCACATCCGCTTGCAACCCAGTCCGTCACTTATATCGTCCAGCGGATGGCTTCCCTGGTTGCTATGTTCTATCTGCTTTCCCTTGCACTTTATATGAAAGCCCGGCTCGGGGATAAACATTCACTTTCCGGTTACCTGCTGTTTGCAGGTTCCCTGATCTCTGCCGCGCTGGCCATGCTGACAAAAGAAAACGCCATTACCCTGCCCTTTGCCGTATTACTTTCTGAACTCTTCTTTTTACGGAAAAAGGAACTGCCTGTTAATTTTAAAGATTACCGTCTCTGGCTGGCAGTGGCGGTAATCCTGGGGTTGGCCATCATCATCCCGCTGATGTTTCCTTTCGGTATCTTCAAACCCATCCCTCCCTCCTTTGGCAATTCCTATACCATTACTCCGCTGAATTATCTTTTCACGCAGTTCCCGGTCATCATGAAATATATCCAGCTTCTGTTCCTGCCTGTGATCCAGAACCTGGACTATGATTTTCCCCTTTCGACCGGTTTTTTCGGGATAAGGACAATGATAAGTTTCCTGTGCCTTTTATCACTTATCTTCCTTGCAATATTTTTATTCAGAAGATACCGTATCATTTCTTTCGGAATTTTCTGGTTTTTTCTCACTTTATCCGTCGAATCAGGCATCATCCCGATAAGTGATCTGATTTTCGAGCACAGGACCTACCTTCCCTCATTCGGATTTTTCCTGGTCCTGGGTTCAGGTCTTTACTTATTGCTTTGGGATAACTATAAATACCTTGCCATTTTTGTTTTTGTAGTTCTTATAGGATCGAATTCCGTTATGGCTTATGAAAGAAATAAAGTCTGGAAAGATGATCTGACCCTCTGGAGTGATGCCGTTTTAAAATCTCCCGGCAAGGCCAGGCCTTTGACCAACCGTGGTATTGCCTATGGAAACCTTGGGCAGTGGGATAAGGCGTTGTCAGATTACACAAGAGCGATCGAAATCAACCCGGAATATTTCGAAGCAGTCTTAAACCATGGTTTTGCCTGTGCTAACCTCGAACAATGGGAGAAGGCAATTGCCGACTATTCAAGGGCGATAGGGATCAACCCGAAATCTGCTTTTGCATTTTCCAACCGCGGCATTGCTTACGGTCACCTTGGCAATTATGTGAAGGCCATTGCCGATTGTTCCAAAGCAATTGAGATCAACCCTTATTACATTAAGGCATATTTCAACCGGGGAGTTATTTACGGTAGCCTGGGGCAGTGGGAAAAGTCGATAGACGATTATTCCGGGGTAATCGCACTGGACCCAAAATATGCACAGGCATATATCAACCGCGGCAGTGCCTATGGGAGCCTGGGGCAGTGGGATAAGGCAATCGCTGATTGCTCTGTGGCAATCGGGATAAATCCGGAATATGCCAAAGCTTATTACAATCGTGGCGTTGCATATTGTAACCTTGGACAGTGGGATAAGGCAGCAGCCGATTTTTCAAGGGTTATTGGGATAGATCCGGGCTTTAAGGCAGCATATGCCGGCCGTGACTTTGCTAACGGTAAAATGCAGGGAGGGAAAAAACCGTGACAGGCTTCCTGGTAACTAAAGCCCAAGGATGAGAACCCAGACATTCAGAGCATTCCATAGCCGAAATTACAGCTTATATTTTTCCGGGCAATCTGTTTCCATGATTGGTACATGGATGCAGCGAACGGCGGTATATTGGACGATTTATGTGCAAACGCACTCGGCTTTTATGCTGGGGGTGGCTGTATTTGCCGTACAGTTCCCTTCATTTTTGTTTTCTCTTTTTGGCGGAATTGTAGCTGACAGGTATAACAGGTTTAAAGTTTTGCTAATAACCCAGGTTATTTCAATGGTTCAGGCTGTTTCTTTGACATTGCTGGTTTTATTCACCCGGTATACTGTATTTGAAATACTTGCACTGAGTACCATACTGGGCATAGTAAATGCTTTTGATCTGCCTGCCCGGCAGTCGCTGGTGCAGGATATGGTGAAAAATAAAGAGGACCTGGGGAATGCCATTGCGCTTAATTCCTCAATGAACAACCTTGCAAGGCTTATAGGGCCTGCCATTTCGGGTATCATTCTGGCTAAACTGGGTGCGGGTATTTGCTTTATGATGAATGCCCTGAGTTTTACGGCCGTTATTGCAACCCTGCTGATGATGAAATTACCTTCGAATATGCAGGAAATACGCAGCCGTAAAATAATGGAAGGACTCAGGGACGGCCTGAAATATTTAACATCCACGCCTTCAATAGGTCGGTTTATTTTACTGATAGGTTTATGCAGCCTGACGATAATACCCTATATTACTCTTCTCCCTGTCATTGCCAGGATGACCCTGAACGGGAACGCTGCAACATACGGCTACCTTAACAGCGTGACAGGGATTGGTGCCATCTGCGGTGCTGTTTTTCTCGCTTCGGTAAAACCGCATATAAACCTCGGCAAGATTTTGGTTATTATCTTGTTTGTCCTGGGTGCCGGACTTGTCCTGCTTTCACACACCCATAATTTATTTTTTGCTTTACTGTTTGCCACCATCACCGGTTTTGGTATTATGTCGTTAGCAACCATTATCAATACACTGCTTCAGACGACCTCATCCCCGGAAATGAGGGGGCGGGTGATCAGTTTTTTTGCCATGGCCTATTTTGGCATGCAACCATTGGGGTCCTTACTGATAGGGGGCATTTCAAATTATGCCGGAACACAGGCGACTATCCTTTCCCAGGGAATTGCGGCATTTGTAATTGCGCTGGTGTTTTTCCCTTTCCTGTGGAAAGGCATTCGCCCGCACTCCTTTTGAGCGGGCCATATTGCCAATGACTTTCAGGAAATCACGAAGTTCTTCACTGCTCCAGATGCAAGAATACCAAGGAGCAGGGACACCCGGTTCATTTTGTATGCTCAGAACATCGATTTGCACACCCAGTACTGTCCGGTAATATTCAAGGAAATCAGCCAACTACCCGGGTTCACAGGATACGAACCATGTATCATAGTCCACGGTTCAGCCGCTGCAAGAAATGAAATCAGAAGAAGGAGAAAAAGTTTTTAATTCCTGCAGGTTCATCTGTGTCATTCATTACCGTGATTGCTTGTAATATCAGGAGGCCGGATAAACCATTTATTGAATAACTAATTTCTCTGTCCTGGCAAGCGTGTTGGTTTTGATATTCAGGAAATATATTCCCGCCGGTATGGAAAGATCGAGATGATCTTTCACAGTATTTCCTGGAGCGGTATATGTTTTCCTGTAAAGCTCACGTCCCGATAAGTCTGTAACATCAATCGTTACGGTTTGATTTCCCAGGTTGTTCATCAGCAGGTCAATAGAACCCTTCGAAGGGTTGGGCAGAATACTGACGGCAATATCTTTTGATACTGTATTTACGCCGGTACACGGATCAAATGAAATATGGACAGTGTCATAGATGACACCTGAACAAGGTGCCATAGAACGGGCCGCCAATATCAGGTCAACGCCGTTTAATTTATCCTGGGGCCAGGGAGTGTATTGCGTTACCAGGCTCATGGGATCGGAGAAACTCCCGTCTCCAAGGGTCATCCAGAGTAATTCACTGTAATTTGTGGCACCGCCATGAACGGTAAATACAGGTATATAAGAACAAAAGGTGGTGTCATTGCCGGCAAAAACCGTTGCCTTATTATGGATAGTTATGTAAACAGAATCCATTACCGTCTTTGTCCCGTCACTGACCGAAAGTATGAACCAGGTCGATACCATCGGTGTCGCCGCCGGGTTTTTCAGGCTTGATGTAAAACCGGCCGGGTCGGAGGTCCAGGAATAAGTATATGAACCTGTCCCGCCCGAAACCAGACAGTCAAGATGGGTTGTATCGCCCTGGCACGTGGAATGAGGATCGGCTGTTGCAGCGACACTCAGCAGGTTGAAAAAATTAAACGATGCAACCCGTGTCTGCCATACTGCGCCCATGCCGGTAAAGTATTGCTGCGTATACCAGAAGGTGGTACCGTCGGAAGGGTCGACCGTCATGGAACTGTAATCTCCCCAGCGGCATGTATTGCCCGAGTCCATCGAAGTATTTGACCCTGTGCCGTATACGATCCCCCTTTCAGGAAGCGACATCGTATTCAGCGCATCATTCTTCATCCTTCCGGTGTATTTAATTGCAGGATACATGCTGCTTGACGAAATGGAAAAACCGAGGGCTATGTTATTTGCAGTATCCATGGATGTGCTCGCCATCCAGCGGCATTTACTGTCACCCGGGGCATAGGTTGACTGCTGGTAAATAGTCCAGGGGTTCCCTGTTGTTTTCTGCATTTCATACCAGCGGATGCCGGCGACATTGGACCCTGTGTTCACAGTATGGTTGCATACCATGGACCAGTGGTCACTGAACTTGCGGAACTGCAACCTGTACATCAGGCGGTCCGACAGGACTTCGGCAGGAGTGCTGGTCCCTTTCTGGGGGATCCCGTTCAGGCTTGAATTGAATGTAGTGACAGGTAACTGAAGATAATTTCCGAATGTGGAGTTTGACGGATTCGTCCAGTCAACCTGAAATTCAAACACCCCCAGGTAGGGAGGGGATTCATTCATATAAACAAAATAGTTCGGAGTTCCCGCCGGCGGAAATTCTCCGTCACAGCTCGATGGAAGAAGTGAATACGCACTATTCGAGGATGGCAAGGTAAAATAAACCATCTGGGCCGATGCATTACCGGCAATCATGGCGGCGCGGTCGAATACAGCCTGACCGGTGCCCTGGTAACCATTAGGAAAACGGTTTACCGACATATAATACCCGTCAGGCCATACCCCGAATTTAGGGTAATCGGGCAGGCCGTTAAAACTGTATTGCCAGCGATACCAGCTTCCTGTCGGATCACCAGTCTGCGAAACGGCGATCATCACATAATTATATCCAGTGGGATAGGATAGCTGTGAAAAAAACCACCGGTCAGCATCCGCATCGTACATCACCACGCCATCCCCGCCGTTCATATTGCCCGGCATTCCGCTCCAGATAGTGGAATTGTCAACAGGGCCCAAAAGCCTTGTTCCCGTTTTGTCATAAATGGAAAAATGGCAGTTCACCAGTGCGAAATAATGATCCGTCCCAACCTGCCCGGTTACGTCCGGTGGATCATACCCCTGGCTGTTACTGTTGCCGTCAAAATCTGCAATAATTGTATCCTGGGCTGTGGTTCTTGTTTTGACGTCCCTGACCAGGGGGTCTTTCCAGTCAGCCGGAAAGTGTGCACGGTGTTTTTTATTCGCATTGAAATGGTTCATGATGACTTTCCAGGAATTGTCAGCTTTTTCGGGAACGGTCCGGACCAGGTCCCTTAATGGCGGGGACACATCAAAATATACAGGTTTAATTATCTCCGGGCCTGTTTGCGCGAAAGAATGAGCGGTCGATAGTAAACAACACAGTGTCAATATTAATGAGTTTCTCATTATGCTGTATGCTTTTTGCATGGTTGGAAATGTTGGTTAAAATCCATGATCTGGAATCAGGATGCGAAAGTACTCAATCTCCGCGAGTAAAAATCCAGGCATGCAGTTTAATCAATGTATTTTTTCGATGATCAATGCCTGCATCGGTTTATTTTATTAAAATGTCGGCAGTTTATCACTCCGCCTTATTATTTCATAAAGATTGTTCAGGGAAGGTATGGGGCAGGCTTTTGATTCCTTCAAGGTTCCTGCTGTTCATTCACGTTCCAAATGCAAAGATTTTTCTCCCGTCAATAATTTTTATTATTTTACTTCAATTTATTTAGAATTGATTTAAATTTGTAAAAAAATCAAACAACTAAATTACATTGAAAATGAAAAAGATCAGCTATATTATTTTGACCGGGCTTTTCCTGTTATCAGGAATTTATTCATTTGCCCAGTGTAAATTGAATTCAGGTGATATCTCTGTCCTGAAAGGTCAGGATGAGGTAAATCTCCAGTTCGACTATTCCAAAATGGCCATCGGAAAATTCAAAACCGAAGATGCATATGTTGATAATAAAAAATCTGAAATGAACAAGCATAAAGATGGCAGCGGTGATGAGTGGGCGGAAAAATGGAAAAATGACAAGACCGACAAATATCAGCCCGGATTTGAAAGAGGGATGAACATGATCTTTGCGAATTTTAATTTTAAAGCCAGGGAAAATGCAGTGACTGCCAAGTATACATTAGTTGTGCATACAAACTTCCTGGAAATCGGAACAAGCAGCGTTGTCGGTTACGGGTTCGGACCCGCGGGGCATAAAGAAACCTATATCAGTGTTTCTGTTGACCTTATTGAGACCGAAAATCCATCCAAAGTGCTTGCAACGATTGATCTGAAAAAAGAGAATACTGAATACCAGGGCGGCTGGTCAGATGTTGATACAGGAGCGAGAATCCAGGGAAGCTACACCAGGGCCGGTGAAGACCTGGCCGGATTCATCTATAAGACCAATTATAAATAGGGATCTGGGATTGGTTCGCGAACCAATTGTTTCGTGTCACATCAGAATTATCAATTCTTTCGGAAGAACTACAGACATACCGGCTAATATTATCTGGGCTATCCACAATATAATATTCAGAGCTTTTGTGTTTTTCATAATCTCCGTTTTCTTTGATGTTATTTGCTGGTACCGTAAACTGTTTGAAGAAATGCCTTCAGGGACATGGGTTTCCTGCCAAGCAACGATTCCAGGGTTGTGCCCGGAAGATCAAACTCGTCCCGCCTGATAGCTTCAGCGAACGCTGCAGTAAATCCCACATACATTTCAGGGACACCTGCTTTGATAAGCTGTTCTGTATATACTTCCTTCGGGGGGTCGAGGTACGTAATTTTCCTGCCGGATATTTCCGAAAGAATATCTGCAACATCTGAAATGGTATAAGTCATTCCTGAATTTTTGATTTGATTCTCGGCTTTAACATGACCGTCTGTAATAAAGGCAATGGCAGAGTGAAACGGGTCCTTAATGTCGGCACTGGTATATACGATATATTTAAATTTCATAGTTCCGGTCAGGGATGCACTTGAAATACTAAGTGGCAAATGGAAGCTTCCTATTATTATTTCATTGTCATTTGGGACAAAACGATTCAAGCAAATCTCCAAGGAGTTGAGCACTATCACTGACAAAATGCTATCCAAAGAATTGAAGGAGCTTGAAATAAATCATCTTGTTAAAAGAACTGTTTATGATACTTTTCCTCCAACGGTAGAGTATTCTATTACTGAACACGGGAAATCCCTTGAAAAAGTAGTATCTGAATTACGCAACTGGGGACTGGAGTATCGGAAGATGATAATAACCAGCTGAAAATAAGTAAAGACAGGTAATTGTCTTCCAAATTGGTGTAAGTCAGTCAAGTCACATCGGCAGGATTTTGTTTTTCAGTCCGGATGTTCAAAGTGAAAAATATTTATATTTATATGTTGTAACATATAATGTTATTCCTTACATTTGTAGGGAATTTAATAAATATTATAAACATTTAACTTACGGCAACAATGAACATTTCAAAAACAAGACAAATAATCGGATGGATTATATCCGGAGTTTTAACTGTGCTCTTTTTATACAGCGCAGCAGGCAAGCTATTTTTACATCCAGAACAGATGGGTCCGATGCATCTTGCAAACTGGCGTGTTATAATTGCATTTGGAGAAATAGCATCGGCACTTTTGTTTCTATTTCCAAGAACAAATGTTTATGGTACATTATTGTTAAGTTCATATATGGGAGGGGCAATCATAATTCATATGACCGGAGGAATAAGCATATTATTGCCTGCGGTCGTGCTTATTATGGTATGGGTGATCGGATTTATCCGTAATCCTGAACTTTTAAAGAAATAAGCTGGTGAAAATTGAAGATGAGATTAAAGGCCGGTTCAGGAATGGATACCATAAAGGATTGATTAATATGACCTATACAGTCAACCAACTGAACTACCAACTTTTGCAATCCATAAAAGAACATGGACTTACAGAGCCTCAATACAATGTGTTAAGGGTTTTGCATGGCTCCCGAAATGAAGGTCCGATTTCAATCAATTTTATTAAGGAGCGGATGCTGGATAAAAGTTCGGATGTAAGCAGGATTGTAGATAATTTGTTGGAAAAAGGTTTGATCATCAGGAAAGAAAGCCCATCTGACCGCAGGCAAAAAGAAATTGATATTACCAAAAAGGGTCTTACTCTTTTATCAGAAATGATAGATTGTGATAAAAAAGCAGATTTGCTTTTACATAAATTGACTCTTGAAGAAGTTGGTGAATTAAACAGGCTGTTGGATAAAATAAGAGGCTGAATTGAATTAAGAACGTGAACTTCCATGAAGAAGTGCCTGGATAGCAGGAAATGGTATTTTTATTTTAATAATTAATAAACCCTTGAGTTTTGATTTTGATACAGGTGTTTATAACGTTTCCTGAACGAGGGCTGGTTTGAAATAAGTGGTTATTAGTACATGTAAAATTTTAATGATATACCTATTATGGAAAGGATTAGAAAGATCAACCGCATTATAAAAGGACAGGCTACAACAGATGGGGCAGGAGTTAAATTGACAAGGATCCTGGGTCACAACACACAGGATATTTTGGATCCATTCCTGATGTTGGATTTTTTCGGCTCCGACAATCCGGATGATTTTATGGCAGGCTTTCCATCTCATCCGCATCGTGGTATCGAGACCGTCACTTATATGCTTGATGGCAAGGTAGAACATAGTGACAGCATGGGCAACAGGGGGGTGATCGGCAAGGGAGATATACAATGGATGACTGCAGGTAGCGGGATTATTCATGAGGAGATGCCCAAATACGAGCAGGAGAAAATGCATGGATTCCAGTTGTGGGTGAATCTACCATCATCCTTGAAAATGACAGCTCCCCGTTATCAGAATATTCCTGCAAGTAAAATTCCTCTGGTTGAACTCAAAAATAAAACCAGGGTGAAGGTTTTAGCAGGGACATTTCAGGGAATAAGGGGACCTGTTGAAAATATCATCGCCGATCCTGAATATTTTGATATTGAGATGCCTGAACATGCAGAACTCGTGATCCCTGTGGCTGCGGATCATACGGTATTTTCTTTTCTCTATGAAGGATCGGCCGGTTTCGATGAAAATCTAAATAATTCGTTGCGTGCCGGCGAAGGGGCACTATTCGGCCAGGGAGAAAATGTAAGGGTCCAAACCGGCGCTTCAAAAGCCAAGTTTATCCTGATTGCCGGCAAGCCTATTGGAGAATCCATAGCCTGGAATGGACCAATTGTGATGAACACGGAAGAGGAACTGATGATCGCTTTCAGAGAGTTAAGAAATGGTGATTTTATTAAATCGCGGCAATGAAAGCATTTTTAAATGATAAGCCTGTCTTGGATTTTCTTAAAGTGATACCGGTGAAAATAGCTGATATTATTGAGGAAATGGAAGATCGACTGGAGAGTTTTGATAATAGCCAGGCAAGATTGCAAAGGAATCCCACTGGGGACGATCTATCAAATAATCCCGGGTGCGCTGGAAATCACTAAGTTTATCCATTGTGTACAAGTAAAAATCGTATATCTTTGGTTTAGAGAAAAATTCTGTTTGTTGATAAGGAATAGATTTGTGTTTTTCACTCTTAAAAGAAAATCATTTAACGATCGTATATAACCTGTTATTAAAAGGAACACCATTAAACTATTTCATGAAAGGAGAAAAAAATGAAAAAGATTTTTGGATTTTTAGTTATGATTTTCTGCCTGGTTAGCACAACAATCCCCGTTAATGCTCAATGGGTACAAGCCAGTACACCTGCTCCAGGCCAGATTCAATGTATTGCTATCAGCGGAAATGATCTCTTTGAAGGCAACGGACAAGGGCAGGTTTTTCATTCAACCGACGACGGTGCCACATGGGCGGAGGTCACTTCTAATCTCCATAACCACGCGGTCAACATAGGTTGTCTTGCCTATGACGGCACCAATCTCCTTGCAGTTGACTTTGACGGTGGCGGCATTTTTCTTTCGACAAACAAAGGTACCAGCTGGACTGCTGTCAATAATGGTCTGACCGACCCCTGGATCAATGTCGTTATAATCAGCGGAGCCAATTTCTACGCCGGCAGTGTTTACGGGGAGGTATTTGTTTCAACAAACCACGGTACAAATTGGGCAAGGATCGGTTCTGCTTTTTGCAACAGCAGAGTTTGTTCGGTTGCCTGCAGCGCTAGCAATCTCTATGCTAGCACGCAAAGCAACGGCGTCTTTCGTTCGGTCATCGGAGATACCAGCTGGACAGCCATAAATTCAGGTTTACCCAGCAGTACGCTTGTCACCAATCTTGCCGTTAACGGGAGTAATCTCTTTGCGGCGGTTTACGGAAGTGGCGGAGGGTTGTTTCTTTCAGCCAATAACGGCGACACCTGGACTTTACCGAGTACCCAATTGACAAGTGATGGCGTTTATTCCCTTTCTATCTATCCTGCCACGAAAGAAACAACCTCCATGAATCTCTTTGCCGGAACTATGGATAATCATGGGGTTTTTCTCACAACTGACAATGGTACTAACTGGCAATCTGAAGGCCTGGCCATTGCTTTTGACGGTGTTGAGGATCTTAAAGCCGGCAACGGCAAACTGTTTGCACTTACAGTCGGCGAAGAAATATGGCGCCGTCCATTGTCGGAAATGATAAACTCAGTGAACGAAATTTCCGGGTTACCGAACGGTTTATTGCTGAGACAAAATTATCCAAACCCGGTCATTGGAAGTACGACTATCTCTTGGCGACTACCGGAAAATGCACATGTCACCTTAAAAATAATTGATTTTACGGGGCGGGAAGTTGAAACCCTTCTCGATTGCAATCTGTCGCAAGGAGAACATACCGTAATTTTCGATGCCTCAGGATTGACATCTGGAGTTTATTGCTATCAGCTTCAGACAGATGGAAAGATAGAGACACAGAAAATGCTTGTGAATAAATAGGTGATCCCTATGAATTGATTGCCGGCGTATCACTTTACCCTTCCTGGACAGTACTCTGACCTATTCTTTAACTTTAGATCCATTCCTGGACAAGCCGATGGTCTTGACCATAACAAGCCGATCGAGGCAGACCAATTTAATTGCATTATTTTCAGACATATACGACAATCCAGTAAAACTGTCACTGGGAGGTCAATCGAGCCGGCCTCTCCTGGGAAATGGACGGTATTATTCTTTTAAATGCATCCGTTTAAACTTCTCAGATAACATTTCTCCACCGTCAGCGCAATTCTCTGCTGGTAATTCATAAAATAAAATCACCATGGCTTCTTTCCGAATCCCAGTGATTCGATGGATCTCATCAGTAATTACTTTTGACATTTCAGCTTTCTTCTCCGCTGATTGCGGTAAAATTGTGATTTGTACGATTGGCATAATATATCCTCCGGGTCATGATTTTTAAATGAAGTACAAAAGTATAATTTTGAGTGTTATTGGACAAAACGGATATTCAGACCACCCTCCTCCGGTTTTGTTTGACCACTTTACATTATTATCAATCAATAAAATGAGACGGTCAGGCTGTTCCGGCGAAGGCTGGTCAAAGCGGGTGTTTTTTCCAACATGCCTTAAAAGTAAATTTGATAATTTTGTTGATGCAATTCTTCGCATCCGGATGATAAAACTCAGGTATGGTTTCTTTGAAAAATTAAAATGTGTGAGAAACATTAACTTCACATTAATCGCTGTTTTGATCGTTCTTTTATTAGCAGGAGGATCCTGTAAGCTACATGGGAAGAAGAAGTCGGCCAACAATGCTAAAGACAAACTTCGCGTCGCAGTTAACCAACGAAGTAATCTTCCGTTCGACAGCAACCTGGTGTTTGCATTCTACCACTCCTACCCCGACCTGAATAAATACCAGAAGAATGTTTTAATGGTTTACCGGCAGCACCGGTATAACCAGATATGGTACGATGGTCAGGGGATTGTGGAGGCCGGTCAAACCCTCTACGGTAAAGTCAAAGAACTGAATGTGGAAGGCGTATCTTCAACATTCCCATACCAGGATAAGATCGAAGGCATTTTTAAAAATGAGATGGAAAATACACTTTCTCAAACGGAAACCGACTTAATGCTTACTAACCTGTATCTGTTCTATGCTGAAAAAGTGTATAAAGGGCTCGACGATACCACTACCACCGATCTGGGCTGGCTGCTTCCCCGCAAACAGCTTTCTTATACCTACCTGTTGGATTCAGTGATATCCGATCCGACATTGGTTGACCGCAATGACAGTGTCCTGTTAAGTCAGTATTACAAACTGCGGGATGTCCTTATCCGATATCGGGAAATCGAGAAAAATAACAGATGGAACCTGGTTGACCTGGATCCTGAACTGAAAGCCTATAAGCCTGGGGATACTGCCAGGGCGATACGGCAGATAAGGGAGCACCTGTTTATTACCGGTGATATCAAACAAAACAATGGGAGCAACAAATATGATCCTGAATTGGTTGATGCAGTAAAAACCTATCAGAAACGCAATGGGCAAAACCCTGACGAGTTAATTTATACAAAACTTATCAGAGAGATGAATGTGCCTATTAGTGAACGTATTAAAAAGATCATCGTCAATATGGAGCGCTGCCGGTGGATTTCTCCTGAACTAGCCAGGGCAAAAACCTATATCGTGGTGAATATTCCTTCTTTTAAACTGAATATGATACGCGACGGGAAGAGCGAACTTGAATCCCCGGTGGTCGTTGGGAGCGATGTGACGAAAACGGTCATTTTCAGCGGGCAGCTGCGTTATATTGTATTCAGTCCTTACTGGAATCTGCCACAGAGCATCATCAACAAAGAGGTTAAACCGGGGATGGCAAAACATAAAAATTACCTGGAAACTCACAACATGGAATGGAACAATGGCCAGGTACGGCAGAAACCGGGGAAAAACAACTCGCTGGGCCTGATTAAGTTTATTTTTCCGAACTCTGATGATATTTATATGCATGATACACCAGCCAAAAGCTTGTTTGCAAGGGAAAGCAGAGCATTCAGCCATGGTTGTATCCGCGTAGGAAAACCAAGAGCTCTGGCAATCGCTATTCTGAAAGATGATCCGAACTGGACCCCTCAAAAGATCGATGCAGCGATGAATGCCGGAAAAGAAACCACCTATCTCTTAAAAAGTAAAGTGCCTGTTTATATAGGCTATTTCACGGCCTGGGTGGATCAACAGGGTGTGATTAACTTTTATAACGATATTTATCAGGAGGATGAAAGGTTAGCTGAATTGCTGTTCGATAAAAAATAACCCTTTTATCGTTATTGCCTGAAGACCTGAAGATGCTCTTCAATATCCATCTGAATTCTGGTATTAAGTCTATTCCCATAATATGCGTATTTTTATAACGTGAGAAAGCATTTTTTATACTTCCTGTTACTTTTGATACCATTGATGAACTGGGCGGGTTCCGACAAGCCGGTTTTGGACAGGGACGATCAGCGCGACATCTTCACAGCATTGAAATTATCGGAAAAGGGTCTCTCAAATGAGGTGTTTCAGCTTGCTATAAAAGGCCTCAGGAAACTGGAGTCCGCCGGCAAAATCCGGAACTCCGGGATCCTGACAATCGTCGATTTCTCCCAATCAAGCAAAAAAAAGAGGCTCTATGTAATCGACTTGCTGCACAAAACCCTTTTGTTTAACACATATGTGGCCCATGGAAGGAATAGCGGTGAAGAATTTGCGCAGCATTTCTCGAATGTATCGGGCTCTTATATGAGCAGTCTGGGTTTTTATGTGACGAAACAGGAGATATCGGGTTCAAGTGTAGGTTTATCGCTGATTCTTGACGGAGTGGAGAAAGGATTCAACGACAATGCGCTAAGGCGCGAGATTATCATTCATGGGGCGGCTTATGCCACTGAGAATTTCATCAGGAAGACCGGGCGGCTCGGAAGAAGTTTTGGCTGCCCTGCCCTACCGCCTGATCTGATCAAACCGGTCGTTGAGACCATCAAGGAAGGTACCTGTTTTTTTATTTATCACAAGAACGACCAATACATCAGCCACTCTTCCCTGCTTAATTAACCTGCAAAATGGCACATACCTGATTGAGTTTTAATTTAGACGTCCTATGTTTGTCAATCAAAACCGGAGGAAGGTGGTCAGATGATCTGTTTTTCCCATTCCACTGTATGCTCAGCTATTCCGAAAATCCTTTCAGACAAAGAGTCATGCCGGTTCTCCATTGCGTATGGATGTAAAATTGAGGCTTGCAAATAAAATTTCCAGCCAAAACAGAAAAACAAAAAATAAATTTTCATTTATCAAAAAAATGTAATTTTGCCCCACGTTCTTTAACAACCACTTATCGAGAAAGGCTGAGGGAATGGCCCTGTGAAGCCTTGACAACCTGATACGGATTTACTCTGTATCAAGGTGCCAACTCCAACCCGTTACGGGACAGATAAGTCAGATGTAGTTGTTCAATCTCCTGCGATGTAAAATATTTGAAAAGCTCTTCTGATCCGTCTGAAGAGCTTTTTTGTTCTTCGGTTCTTTCTGGTAAGTGTTAAAATCATATGTCTGACACAAAAACAGAAAAACCATGAAAGAGAATACCAAGATCATCCATTCCATCCCGGTCGATGAACTTACCGGCGCAATAAGTGTTCCTATCTACCAAACATCGACTTTCGTACAGGATGCCCCGGGGGTCAATAAAGGCTTTGATTATTCACGAACCAACAATCCCACGCGGCAGGCCCTTGAAAACCTGATTGCAACTCTTGAATACGGGAGCAACGGATACGCCTTTGCGAGCGGACTGGCAGCTATCGATGCCGTGGTCAAACTGCTTTCGGCAGGAGATGAGATCGTTGCAGTTGACGATATTTATGGTGGGGCATTCCGCCTTTTTACCCATATATACCAGCGTTTTGGCATCAAAATAAAATATGTCGATACCCCTAACGCTGATAATGTTTCTGATGCTATCACACCTGAAACCAAACTGATCTGGATAGAGTCTCCTACAAATCCAACACTTAAAATCACAGATATTAAGGCTGTATGTACTATTGCAAAAAAAACAACTGCCTGGTTGCGTCGATAATACCTTTGCTTCCCCTGCCCTTCAGAACCCGGCAACATTCAGAAAATGCAGCCTCTATAGCAACATTTCTTACAAACTGCCCGGATGTAAACAAAGTGTTCTATCCCGGACTGGAAAACCATCACAACCATAAAATCGCTGAAAAACAGTAGAAGTATTTCGGCGGTATCGTTACTTTTTCTTTGAAGGAAGATACGGAGGAGGCTGCCATCAGGTTCGTGACTTTAACAAAACTCTTTAAACTGGCCGAAAGCCTGGGTGGCATAAAAAGCCTGCTTTGTCAACCGGCTACAATGACACATAAGTCAATTCCCGCTGAAATCCGCCATGCATCGGGAATTTCCGACAGCCTTATACGGCTTTCGGTGGGCCTCGAGGACAAAGAGGACCTTATCGCCGACCTGGAGCAGGCTTTCAGCCTTAATAAAGTGAAAATAAATCATCAGTTTTAATTGATTTACAGGTATGGGCAGAAAGAAAATTGTAATCGGACTTTTCGGGTTTGGATGTTTCGGAAAAGGATTGTGGGATATCCTGCAGCAGCGTACCGGCCTGGTTAATGTTTGAAATCAGGAAGATCTGTGTGAATGACCGGAGTAAAGCCAGGGAATTCCCTTCTGAATTACTTACATTTGAGGCGGATGACATTCTCGGGGATCCTGAAATTAACCTGGTCGTAGAGCTCATCGATAACGCCGATGCTGCCTTTAGTATCATAAGCAGGGCTTTTAAAAATGGAAAATCGGTAGTGAGCGCCAATAAAAAGATGATCGCAGAGAACTTCACATCCCTGCTCGGATTACAGCGCAAGCATGCTGTTTCTTTTCTTTACGAGGCGGCATGCTGCGCCAGCATTCCAATCATCAGGAATCTCGAGGAATATTACGACAACGATATGCTCGAATTGCTTGAAGTGGTCGTTAACGGTTCAACGAATTATATCCTCACCCGTATGAACCAGCAAGGCCTTGAATATGAAGATGCCCTGAATGAAGCCAAAGAGCTGGGATATGCAGAGAGTAACCCAGAACTCGACGTGGAAGGATTTGATTCAAAATACAAACTCACTATCCTCATGGCCCATGCTTTCGGAATTACTGCCAAACCTGAAACGGTGTATACCAATACTGAATGAGAATGCAAAATAATGAACAACGGCTTGTGCAAAAATACTTTGGTTTTAAGTTCCTTAATCCCTGTATTGAGTTTTCCTTTGCAATGGATGGCCAATTTTTTATTA
>Ga0182027_10001690_pt1 | contig 36424 bp, 28 predicted proteins | sample 712E1DmetaG_FD_121300 | JGI IMG/M metagenome (GOLD analysis project Ga0182027, IMG submission 121300) | Permafrost microbial communities from Stordalen Mire, Sweden - 712E1D metaG (Illumina Assembly) | ecosystem: Environmental > Terrestrial > Soil > Wetlands > Permafrost | place: Sweden...
CCAATGTAAATATCGTATTGCTCGGCATTGTAATTTGGTATCATAGCTTACCTCCGGTTTAGGGTTATGAGGATATTTTACATCCTCAAGGGGTAAGCTTGACACCTTAACATACCATCTGATTTGGCATGGTCCACAGGCAGAATTCATGCGGTGGCAAATCAGCCTGGGCCCTAGCGAAGCCGCATCGCTGGATGCGGCGAGCGTGCCTGAGAAGGAAATACAATGGTCGAATAGACCTGCATGAAAAAGAACAAATTTATTACTTACAATGCTGTGCTTGCCTGACAATAATTTCCGCTATCTGTTGAGCAGTCTGGGCCGGAGTAATATCTATCCACTCAAGCCTTTTATCCCGTCGAAACCAGGTCAATTGACGCTTGACATAGTGGCGGGTGTTCAGCTTCATCAAGTACTTGGCGCGCGCCAGATCATACTCCCCTTTTAAATACCCCATGACCTCAGGGATACCAATGATCTTACTGGCGCTAACACTTAATGGCAACGCCGCGACCTGCTTGATCTCCTCAACCAATCCCCTTGTAAACATGTCATCGATGCGGGCTTCAACCCGTCGGTAAAGTTCCTCACGAGAACGATTCAAGGCAAAGAGTCGGATAGGCATCTTCCCCCACAGCCCTTCGCGCTTGGGTTGAAGTTGGGACAACAGCTGCCCTGTCGATATAACTACTTCCAAAGCCCTGATAATCCTCTGGGGATCATTAGGGTGAATCTTTGCTGCTGCCTGCACATCTAAACCTTTCAGACGCTCATGCAAGAAAGCCGGACCGCGGACTTGAAGCTCTTGGGTCAATTCTAGCCTTACGTCTTCATCAGCCGGTGTTCCCTCAAAGATGCCGTCCAGCAAGACCGACATATACATCCCGCTTCCGCCGACGACCAAAGGTCTTTTACCACGGGCCTGTATATCTTGGATCGCACCCCACGCTAACTGGCGGAAGCTCGCCGCATTAAAATTTTGGGTCACGGAAAGGATATCTACCAAATGATGCGGAATCTGGGAACGTACCAGGACTGATGGTTTATCACTGGCAATGGCAATTTCCCGGTAAACCTGCATGGCATCACAACAGACAATCTCGCCTTCAAACAACCTGGCCACCCCCAAACCTATCTCGGATTTACCGACAGCGGTTGGACCAACGATGAAAATAAGAGGGATCTCTTTCATCAGGGATAAATCATGGTGGGATACCCCAACGTGGATAGCCGTTTTTTCAAATCTTCGGCATCCTTAAGCGAGCTCATCTGCCCCACGCGCACACGATAAAATTTCTGCCCATCGGCTGCCGTCGTCTCTACCACATACGCATACTGGCCGCCGGCTTTTAAATCATCGATTAAAGTAATGGCCCGCCCCTTGTCCAAGAAAGACCCCACCTGGACCGCGAAATATTGCTTTTCTTCCAAAAGCTGACGGGCAATGGGAGCTTCAGGACTTTGGGGGAATTCATTGATGATTTTGTTCAAATATTCATTGGCTTTTTCCCATCGCATCAATTTCAAATTGGCCCTGGCGATCTTCAAATAAATAAGACTCAAAAACGAAGAATGAGGACTGCGCTTCAATAAGTGCTCTCCTGCCTCCAGCGAGTCTTTATAAAAACCTGCCATATAAAAGCCCTCGGTCATCCCTAACGCGGCCCTATCATAAATATCCTGCGGTGGGTGAGCATCCATCACTACTTGGAAAGCCTTATTCGCATCGGCGTATTGCCCCAGGCGCAATTGGGCCAAGCCAAAGTAATATTGGGCCTCGGTTCGCTGGGAGGCATCATTGCTGTCTTTAAGGACTTGGGAGGCCAACTCACGCACCTGGGCATAATCTTTGTTCATGACCGCGGCTTCAATGTCAGGCAAAGCCGCATACACATGACTTGCCCATCCTATCATGACAGCACAGATAACTATAATCCGTCTCATATGGTCCTTTCAAAACTTGGGTTAAATCAGCACCCCTGTCCCCGGCTCCTTCTATTAAAGATTCTACACCTTCCGCATCATTTAAAAAAGCAATGATTGAACTTTCTGATTTAATTTAAAGATGGGTTTCTCGACGCCAAATTGGGCCAAAAAAACAGCAGCCTTATGCAAGTCTTTATCCTGGGCCATTTCCATCAGGCGCAAAAAAACCGCCACAGTCAGATGAACATCCGCCATAGCGCGGTGTGTTTGATTGACCACAACGCCCAACGATCGGGCCAAATAAGCGAGCTTATGATTGCTCAGATACGGCAATAATTCCCTGGCCATTTTTAAAGTGTCTACCGCCGGGGTCTGTGCATTGAGCCTGCGGCCGATCAAGGCAAGCTCAAAACACAGGAAGTTTAAATCAAAGCGCACATTGTGGCCGGCCACACAGGCGCCGCCGATAAAATGAATCATTTGAGGCAAAATGTCACCCGCCACAGGGGCCGTCGTAATCATATCTTCCGTAATATTATTGACCCGGGTGGCTTCGGGCGGCAGCGGCCTTTGAGGATTGACCAATGAATAAAATTGATCCACCACCTGGCCTCCCTTAACTTTGACAGCGGCGATTTCAATGATGCGATCACCGTCCATAGGCGAAAGCCCTGTAGTTTCTACGTCGAAAATCACAAATTCAGTCAATTTAATGTTCAATATCCCCTCTTTCTTGCCCGGCTTTCGCCCGCCGGGCACCTATGTTTTTATAGACACCGTATAAGAAGGAATCAACTCGGACGGATGATACGCTTGTTTTGCCCGCGCCACATTAGGCATGCCAAAATCATCCATCGTATTAATCCGGCTAAAGCTTTCGAGTTGCCGATCAGCGCAAAAACTTTTAAAAATATAGGCCGCCGCCCCTGTCATTTTTAAATCCACGATTTCCGCATAAACGCAAAACGTCGCTTCATCCAACGCGTAGCCCAAGGTATACCCTATCATTTTCCCCTGGACTTTCAAAACCCGGACCATGAGCCCCAGCGGCCGCCAAAATTTCAATAAACGCTCGTGCACCAAGCGGTTCTCTGCCAGCATGGCCCGATAAATATCGTCGCTGAAAGCCCCTGCGCGCAAGGCCGCCCAACTCTCATAAAGCGCCAGGCAAGCGTGCAAGTCTTCATCCGTATACGGCTCAAAAGAACTTAAGGGCTGATGGGCTAAAAAACAATTACAATCATGCCTTTTCGACTTGTACGCATTGCCTTTAAGGGACTTTAAATCCTCTTTGTGGTACACATATTCCGCGGGCTTTAAGTATTGATTATAACGGCCCGGCCCAAAGGATGACAACAAATTTTCCGGAATATTTTCTATACGATTGACCGCTTTAAGATCCCCGCCGCGGACCATGTGAGTAAAGGCAAGCTCTATCGTCCGAAAATCAAAATCCCCTCCTAAAGGCGGCAGATATAAAAAGCATCCCGCCTCTTGGTGGGCAAAGACGCATAAACTTTGGCCTATCATTGTGAACTCAAAATCAAAAAAATCAGACCAAGCGAACACGCTGACAAAAGAAAAACTCGATAAGGGCCTGGGGCCCTGCACCAAAAAAGATTCCACCAAAGCTTTTTGTTCTAAAATCCCGCTATCTTTCATAAAAAAGATAAATCAAACAGATGCAGCAATTCCGGGGCATAAGGCGTGTAATCATGCAACATGGCCTTATTGTCGACTAAAAATTCCCGAACATCCCGTCGGCTAAAAAAATCTTTCAAATAAGCCACCTGACCATCAAAATCTGCTAAAGGCTGATGGTCTTGCACATACGGGCACGCGAGATGCGCATACACTTTAACCCCGTCGAGTGTCTGAGAAAGAATGAAAGGATATAACGCGCATTCAAAAGGCCGCTGGGCATAAACACTGCACGTATTGTCCGCAGAATTGAGAAAGCGGCATAAATGTCCCGGGCCGGATGGAATGGTTTCGATATAAACTTCCGAAGTCCCTAAATGCTGTCGATCATTTTCCCCTAATTTAGGGCGCCAGACAGAGTCCGCCTGCTTGTATCGGCAGCAGCCGTTACATTTAAGGCAAACTTCAGAGGGAACAAATTGTTTAAGGGACAGGGACAATTCAAACTCCTAGCGCAACACTTTAGTCTGCTAATATAAGGCAGAAGAAAGGAGTTGCGATGAAACTTTATACAAGGCTAACCATGATAGAACGTGAAGAGATCAGCCGTAACATTGCCGTTGGAGCATAAAGTTAAATGGACCCGGTCCAACTATTCAAATGGACCCGGTCAAACTATTAAACTATTTAACTATGCTGCCTAAAACGATGTCGCGGTCCGGCATCACCAACGCCATACCACCGGCAGCATCGGAGGCCGCCAAAAGCATGCCATGGGAAGTCTCCCCACGGATGACCGCACTCTCCATATTGACAACCAGGATAATCCGACGGCCGAGGAGCTCTTGGGGCGTATAGGCCTTGCGTATCCCGGCGACGATCTGCCGCACATCACGGCCGGTGTCCACCTGCAAAACATACAAACGGTCCGCATTAGGATGTTCTTTGACCTCTTTGATTTGGGCCACCACCAGCTCTATTTTCTTAAAATCTTCTATCGTTGCCATAAGGATCTCCTTATTTTTATTAAGCTCATCAACGAAGTCACCATCGCGGGCCCGATATGGACCTTGGAATTGCCGTGATGATGCCATGCGACCGGCTCTTGATGAATGCGCAGCCCCAGATGATGGGCTATGGATATTAATTCCGTGTCAAATGCCCAATTATAGATACTCTGGCGCACAAAAACCTTTTCACAAGCCTCTGCGGTAAAAATTTTAAACCCGCAGGTAAAATCTTCCAACGGACAGCCGCTGCTGACGGATGATAAAAACGCAAAAATTTTTCCCAACAGGGCCCTGTGCCACGGTCTTTTCTGTGCCCATAATTTAATGCTATGGCGGTTTCCTACACAAATATCGCAACGGCCGTCACGCATACATTGCAAAAATTTCGGGATTTCCGTTAACTCGGTAGATAAATCCATGTCCATAAACAAGCGGTAGCGGCCGTTGGCGGCCATCATACCGCACTTGACCGCAAACCCTTTCCCCTTATTTTCAGCGTAGCTGATAAGGCGTATATGTTGTCCTGGCATCGCGGTGAGGTGTTCCCATGTATTATCGCTGGAGCCGTCATTGACAATGACAATCTCGTAGTCAAGGCCTAATGTCTGCAAATAATCATCCACCATCCGAAGATTACGCCGGATGATCTTGCCTTCGTTATATACAGGTATGATGACGGATAATTCTTTCATTTACGTTTTAATGCGACCAAAAATTCCCCTGCCTTATAAGGCTCATAGCGACTAAAAATATACGACAAAAGCGCGACTAAATCCTCATTGTCATATAAATACGCTTGCGGAATAGGGGAAACCAGATATGTCCTCTCCACGAATATATAAGGAGGTTTGAAAGTTTCAATACGATTGATTTCACGCTGTAAATTATCTTTGGTCAACAGTATCGTCACAGGGAATTTACGCATGCGCCTGGGTTGGGAATTAACCATAAAATAGGTATAGAAAAATGGGCGGCGCTTGGCCTGCATCAGTATCAACGTTTCAAACGAAGAGACTAGCGGGACTTTCTCGTCACGAGAGGTCAATGATTGGATCAACGCGGCATCTTGACTGTAATCGGACTCTTTTCTAAAAAATTCTTTGAGCTGATTGTCATCGGCAAAATCATTCTCGGTGACCAGCATTTCGTTTTTCTCTCCCAACCCATTGACGGGCAGTTTAAAAGCATCCGGATAACTGATAAACAGATGACTGAAATAGCTTTTTCTTCCAACGGGCACCTGGCTGACAACGGGATGGGTCATGGGATTACGGGACAAGTTAAAAATATTCGGATGTAAAAGGAACTGATGGGTCGTGACCGTCATCACTAAAACCAACATGCCGCCAATCAGCTTAACCATCCTTTGATGATATAGGCTTAAGCGCGCTGTCATTTCTTTAAGCACAAAGACCGCGACCATGGCGATCACCACTCCGTTGCGCAAATAGGCGGGCGCATTATTAGCCAGGGTGGCATGATAATGATAACTGATCAAAAGAAAAACCGCCGCGCAAGCCATCACCAGACCGTCTGTTTTAAGGGTCTTTTGCATAAACTGACCTATCAAAACAACCAGGACCAACACATAAACAACAGGTAAAAGAAAAGCCACGGACGCACAGCCAATAAAAGGAGGCGTCAAATTATTGATCATGAGAGATGCTTGACTGCCCGCCTGATAAAAACGTATAAATTCAAACTGGTTAAACCAAAATAGCCGGGTCAACATAGGCCCGCCTACCGCCATCCATAAACTGAATAATAAAACCATCCAGGGGCAGACGCATAATAAAATACCCTCCCCTTTTTTACAACGCGGCATCAAACCATGAGGATTCTTGATGACAAACATCTCGCGCAGGACTAAAAAAATATAAAAAGTGGCCAGCGTGTACGCCCCCTCTCCGGTAATATAAAAAACATAAAAACCACATACCGCCGAGGTTAAATATAACCACCTCATTCTGCCCGTTTGCGTATGCAAAATTAAAAAAAGAAAAAACAAACTGTCAAAAAAGAAACGCACCGGAGTGTCCTGAGGATACGTAAAAATAAACGGGGAGGTTTCCAAATTAAAAAAATGCAGACGCAACCCAAAGAAAATCGCGATCAGCGCCCACGCCGAACTTTTAAGAATAAGGCGCAAGGCATAAAACCAAATCCAATAATACAGGACACTGACAATCATCATGACCACAACCGCATGAACATAATCAAACCGCCCTAACAGGTGCCGGGCTATTTCAGAAACTAAAATAGGGGCCCCGATCCCGTAACGGGATATCGTATCTACCCCCAAAATATTCCCTGACAGATGCGCCCATCCCGCTGACATCAATAACCAGTCGATATGGTGAAAATGTTCCCCACAAAACATCCTGGCCACCGCCCCTTCTGTGTCAGGGACCCAGATAATTAATGGAATGAGGACCATCCCTGCCGCTGTCAGCCAGACAGAAAGGTTTAAGAGAGGTTTTTTATCCTTCATACGCCCGTCTACAACCCTCAATAACTTAAGGGCCTCGGGAGTGAACACTTTTATAACCGCGCTTAGACCCAAGGCCACATAAAAACCATGCAGCCACAAAGGATACCGGTAAACGGCGAATTTAAACAAAAAAAACGTTTCGACACCAACCACCGCTGACTGAAGTAAAGTAAAATATTTGAAGGAAAGATATTTTTGAGGGGACAGCCTCGAAAAGAACCGCATCAATAGTATAAAACCGCCTACACCAACAAGAACAAAAAGTCTCAAAAATAATACGTCATGCTTAGGCGTAATGGTATTTTGATAGGTGGCAAAAAAATGATGGACCAAAGCGGATGGTTGAGGGTGAAAAAACGTGGAAAGGCATGTCCCCGCGAATACGCATTCAATGGCTATTAAAACACTTAAAAAACCAACCCAATAAATCATCGATCACCCTTCATTAATTCTTTTTATTTCCGTTTCATGGCCACTAAATACTCCCCCATCCGCCAGGGCGTATAATGCTGGCGCACATAGGTAACGATGGGGATAATATTTTCCGGCTTATCCGCGTAAGCTTTCGGAAAGTCATAAAGGAAAATTTTCTCCAAGAAAACATACTCCGGTTGACCTTCCTGAAGCTGGTCAATGGTCTTGCGGTCCAAAAGTTCCGGGTTACTGTTCGCAGAGTCGATCGGCATGACCCGCATGTGTTTAGGCCGTGATTTAACTAAAGAAAAATAATAAAAAAACGGGGGGCGGTTGGCCTGTATTAAAATTTTGATTTCGAATGAACTGATAACAGCCACCGGCTCCCCAGGTCGTGTCAACGATTGTATCAAAGAAGCATCTCTACTAAAATCAAAATCTTTATGATAGTACGCCACCACATCATCATCGGAATGAAAATCCTTCTCCGTATAAAGCGCCTCATCTTTCGTCCCCAGGGAATTAGTAGGCAGTTTTAAGTCCTCCGGGTCATTACGGTTAAGATGATAAAAATACGTTGATAAATCCGCCGGCAAAGGCTGGGCTGTCAGAGGGTCAACCATAGGATTAGGCGACCAGTTAAAAACATTGGGATACGCCATAAAATTATGGTTGGTAAAAAGAGCATACAACGACACGGCTATCAGCCCCCCCATGGCCATGTGTCGATGTCGCGTCCCTCGTAAAACGCCCCCTAAAAAAAGCTTGAGCCAGTAGCCGCAGACAAAAACAAAAGGCAGGCCTGTCACGTAATAACTGGTCAAGATCGCGCGCATGATGTAATAATGGTTAATGCCAAGCCCATACACACATACCACGATGATAAAGATATGCCGGCGGGCAAATTTTTTAAAAAAGCACATCCCCCCTACAAAAATAATGGTGAATACCAAAACTGCCGGAATAATCAAGCCCACCAGGCCGGCCCAAAAATTATGGTATTTAAAATTTTCGTATATCGGATAAGTCCCCTGACCGGCGACGACAAAATAATTGACGAATTCCGTATAGTTCCGCCAAAATGATGCCGTCAACAAATGCCCTCCCGCCACACTATAAAATAATGCCAACGCCACCACGACCGGAAAAAGGCAATATATACCTAAAACTATTATATCCCGTTGGTTTTTATATAGTATCGACCGCGTATAGGGCATCCCCAAAAGGCATACCAGATACGCCCAATACGCAATCAAAAGAAAAACGCCGGTGGAATCCATATAATATACGGCAAAGCCGCTTAAAAGCCCGGCCAACCATAACCAACCTGATCGTCCTCTCTGTAAATGACAATAAATAGCCGCCAAAACGAAAATATCAAAAAAGTAGCGGATGACAGTGGCACTGGGATAGGTCAAAACAAAAGGATAATCCCCGGGATGAAACATCTGTACACGTATACCCAAAAGCATCACAGCCAATGCAAGGCCAACACTTTTAAACCAACGCGAGGCAAACCAAAACATCAACACGTAATAAATCATCACTCCGGTCATGATCATCAAAAAAACATGCTCATAGGAAAAGCCGCCCATCCAGCGGGCCAATTGCGCAAAGACGTAGGGCATCCCTATCCCATAGGAAGAAAATTGATCCACATATAGGATATGCCCATTGGCCGCAGCCCATCCGGAAGCCATCATAAACATATCATAATGAAAGAATTGTTCGCCCACGTACATCCGTGCCAACACCCGCTCAAAATGCGGCACAAAAATAATAAGGGCCAGAAGGACACTGCCGCCGACTAAAATCAATGGCCTCAAAATGCCGGCATTAGCCCTTGCGCTGAGCCTCCTATAAATCCAAGCGCCGATCTCCCTGATCTGAGGCCAGAATAATTTATTAAGCACGGCCAATATCAAAAGCACCGTGTACGCGCGCTGGGCCATTACCGCACGATAATCGTAAAAAATCATTTTGACCAAAGCGCTCAACAGGAAAAAAGTTAACACCGCTTCCACGATTAAAAATGCCCGGCTATGATGATCAATTCTTGCTGCTATGATTTGACCGGCGATAAAAAATACCAACCAAAGGCCTAAATAAACAAGCGGGGACTGTAAATTCCAGAAACTTAAAACCTTCATCATCAACAGCAAGGCCTGAATACTCAACAACAAAGCCGTCAAATTATTCATGGTTCCTCTGTAATAAGACCAGGCTATGACTTTGTTCGCCCATATAGTGATAATGCGCCTTTAAATAATTAATTAACGCATCAATGCCTGCGTTGCCGGTTAGTCCCAATATTCTTTTATCGACAAACACCTGCCCTGGTTGGCCTTCATCCAACTGATTCATCAAAGTCAGGTTACTATAAAAGAAAGGGGCCCGGTCAGCCTGCAGTAATATTTCAGTGGCAAAGCTGCTGATTACGGCCGCGCGTTGGCTGGGAAAAACCCAATGGCCGACAAAATCAGCATCGTTATCAAAATTAAAATTAGCCCGGTAAAAAGATTTCTCCTGTTGAGCATTCCCCCCTGCCATATTAAAAACATTGGGGTAATAGGTAAAAAGAAAATTGGTGAACAAGGCAATCCCTGCGATTAAAGCAAAGATTAACTTAATAACCCGTTGCCGCAACGGGCCCATCTCCTTCAAGCACTGTACGGCCCAAAAACAAATACAGCCGACCAGCGGCAAGGGAACCATATAATATTCATTTATGCTGGCATGCCACAAAAAGTGGGCATAGACACCCAAACCATAAACACTCACAGGAATGATGAATAATTTCTCCCTGCGCCAGCGGCGAACGTAGACCATACTGACCGCCCATGCGCTGCCCCCTGCGTAAATAACAGGAGGAACAAAGGAGGCAAAGAACGCGAAAAAATTCCTGTCTCTTAAACAAGAAAAAATTGAGACAGACCCCTCGCCATTGAGCCATCGCGGAATATCTTTAAAACTCTCCATCCAAAATTCACTGTGTAAGACAACAGCTCCAAGACAAATCCGCAGGACAATGACCATTAAGGCCCACGGCAGTAAAACCAACCCTAAAATTTTACGCCACGCGGCCACAGTAGAACAAAGCCGACAGCGGGTGTCTTTAAGCGCTAGCAGCAGGCCTAAGTAAACATATAATGCCCCCAGCATATACACGCCGGTGTCAAACACATAGCCCAAAGACACTCCAATGAAGGCGCTGGACAACCAAAGAAACACTTCTCTCCCGCCACAGGCATACACCAGCAAACAAAAAAATACCGCCACATCAAGGGTGTGGCGCAACACGCTTTGGTCCGGATAAACCCATATCAATGGATTTATCCCCATATGAAACATCTGCAGTTTGACCGCCAATAACACCCCAAAAATCGCCGGCAAAATCCCAAGCCAAAAACGTAGAAAATAATAAAAAGCCGTATAGTAGGCCACTGCCAAAAAACAAAGGACCCCCACCACATGGACATAGGTCAGACCTCCTGCCAAACTCACTAACGCGTGCACTAAAACCAGCGCTCCCCAATTTAACACAGCGAAAAATTGTACCTCAGGGGTCAGCGCTTTATGATAGGCCCAAAGCGGCGTCATCAACCATTGATTAAAATGATTCGTAGAATCAACCATCGCCATGCGCAGCAGGGCTCTTTCGCCGTCAGGGATCATGATCGCCGACAGCAGAAGACATATCAACCCGCCATCGGCTAATCTGCGCCATAAAGCAGGGATATCTTGCCCCAGCCAAACCTTAAGGCGCTTAAGGCCTCTTTTCAATTCAGGCCAAAAAATCTTGGCCAATAGCGCTGCCGCAAAGCCGGCATATAATAAACTCCTGGCCCACTGAGGATTGTCATATTGCAGGATCTTAAACACCGCGAATAATTGCCACGACACCCAGACCGTCTCAGCCATCAAAAATTCCCGGATTTTCCCTGCTAATTCAGGGACTCCTAAACGCCTGCGAAAAATATAAAGGACCAGGGCCTGGCCGATCGTCGCCGTTGCCACAAACGCGTGGTAGAAAAAATAATTGCGGTTAGGATGAAACAATTTCAGCAGCGTCGAAGGGATGCCCCTTGCGTCCGGGGCCATTGTCAAAGGGACAAACTGATACACAAAAACAAGCACAATCAGCACCTGCAGGGCTACTACAAAAACCAGCGCGGATAGGTATCCGATATTGCGGCTTACCGGGTCCTTAAAAAATTCTTTATTCATTTGCGTTTCATGGCCACAAGATATTTCCCAACCTCTACAGGTTCATATCGAGAAAGGACGTACCGGATCAACGTAATCAAATCAGGGAAATCATAAAAATACGCTTGGGGAACTTGTGGCGTCAAAAAAATCCGCTCCATAAAAATATACGGAGGCTTCTGCGTTTCCAGTTGATCTAAAATTTTTTGAACCTGGGGGTAACTCAACACCTCCGTGACCATAAAATTGCGTCCGGTCAGCGGCCTGCTATTAATGAGAGGAAAGTAATAAAAAAATGGCTTGCGATCAGCATTGTTAAGCAGCGTCACTTCAAAACTGCTTAACAGGGCCACCCTGTCCCCCGCTGATGTCAGGCGTCTTATCAACGCCGTATCCTCGGGCAACGCCGTCTGCCGGGCGTAATACGCTTTCAATGCCTCATCATTGGCAAAATCTTGATCAAATTTCAACTGTTCATCCTTTTCCCCTAGAGAATTAAGAGGCAATTTAAATGCTTCGGGGAAACTAACCAAAAGTTGATTAAAATAGGGAATATGCCCTGGCCCCACGCGAAAGGCCGTACGGCTATCCACGATAGGGTTATGGGAAAAATTCAATAAATTGGGATACCCTACAAACAAACGATCTGTCATAAGGCAAAACAGTGCGGTTAGAAGCAATCCCCATGCCACACGTTGGCGCCAATACGCAGGCGCCTTCTGTAGGCCCTTGGTTAGCCAATAAAAAACCAACAAAATCCCCGGCAACCCGATGGTATACCATTGGGAGACTCTCGCTATATAATACGAATGGATTTCCAGCCCATAAAACGCCAGCAGTCCGGCAAAAACATCGCGCCCGTCGGCCTTGCCGTCCATCACACGGCCTGCTATGTATAAAAAAGTCGTCAGATAAAATACCGGATACAACAGGCCTCCGATCCCAAGGACATAATTATTGCCTAAAATGGGCGTGGTCAAAAGATCTGAAAATATGCCGCGGATGAAATAACTGTTATACTCCACCAAGTTATACCAAAAAGTCGGTTCCTTTATGTGTGCGCCCACCGTCAAATAAAACCATAATCCGGTCCACGCAAAAACACTGGCTATCACAATGGCATGATTACGCCATCGCAGACGATCCTGCCCCCCTCCCAGGCAGGGCATAAAAGCCGACACGATAACATACAAACTAAAAACTAAAAACATATGCATACCGGTCGTCAATAAATAATACAGCCCTAATGAAACAATAAACGCGCCCATTCCCAGAAAAAATATCCGCCGCGTCTGCATATGCATCCCTATCATCCAAAAAACGCCTACATCAAAACAACAACGAAAAACCGTGGACATCACCGCCGCCCAGATAAACGGCTCAAGCGCCAAATTAAACATCTGCATACGGATAGCAAACAAAATAGCCGCCAACGCCAGCAGGCTCGAGGCTAAAAAACGCCTCATCAACAAAAACCACAAGACATAATAAATAATCCCCACCCACATGATGATCCCCAGGAGCTTGGCGTAACCAAAACCGCCCATCAAATTAACCAATTTAGCCGCCATCACGGACACACCAAATCCATAGGTAGTTATGACATCGACGCCTGGTATAAGTCCATGGGTAATGGCATAGACGGCCCCAAAGAGGTCTACATCCCAATTATGAAAATACTCTCCCATGAATACCAAAGCCACTACGGCCTGCAAGTCCGGCATATAAACCACTAAGAAAATGACGAGACATCCGATCGCCGCCGCCAACCAAGGGGGTATACGCCAAGAGGCGTAATACTTCTTCAACAAAGATATCCCTACAAGAAATTCCGGCCAAAAAATGCACACCCCAACAGCGACGGCGAATGCCCCCCAGAAAACCGGCCATGCCCAAATGGGATTGCCCATAGCCACGATCTCAAAGGCCGCGTGACCCATTAAAAAAGCCAGTATCATATGGACCGTCAAAAACAGTTTTAAATTGAGGCTTTGTCTTTCTTTCGCCTGGTGAACGAACCATCGTAAACCTAAAAATACGGCACTGCCCCATCCCATCCATAAACCGTACAACAATAAATTCCTCTGGGGTTTAAAAGTCCTCTGATAAGCGGGCACGATCGAATGGACAAAAGACATGTCAACAGCAATAGCTACATGACTGAACACGGCACAAGCGGCTAAAATAAATTCAATAGACACCATCATCGCTATCAGGACAATAACCATCATGTGTTCCTTTCCCATCTCAAAGCCAAATAAATTAACAGGGGCAAACCCAAGGTCGTCAACAGGGCCGAAATTAAAAGGTAGATCCTCAACGGGGAGTGCGGCCAGTACTGAATAAGTATTTTATGCTCCCCTTGGGTCAACGGGAAACCGATAAAACTTTTATTCACGCGATAATAAGCGACCGGCTTGCCGTCGACGGAAATCCGCCATTTGGTATCATACGGATAATGGCCGACCAGCCAACCGTCCCTCTTGGCCCTGTAGATGATCCCTAAATTATCGAATTGCCTGCGCCATAACCCTTCAACGCCCTGGTTTTCGCCGGATGGGTAAAGCAAAACACATCTTTTATGTAAAGGAAAATCATTCTTGGGAAAAGCGGCCTTCATTTCACCTTGCTTGATATTCTGCACATCAAAGGTGTAGGGCCTAATCAACTCCCCTTGCGTGGCTTGCAACTCCCGCCAAGACTGTCCTTCCCCCTCAACAAAAAAACGCAAATAACGCTGCTCCTCACGAAACCAGGAACTGGCTAAATGTGAAGGAAAACTGGAAGGTAAATACAAACTATATACGATCATGTCTCCCTGGAGAAAAAAATGTGATTGAAAAGCAACGTCTTCCAAGACCCCTAACACTTGGTTATATTTAAAATCTTCTTGGTCTTGGGGGGGCATGCCCTCAGGCCATTGGTCGGACAGTTTCAAGGTGTGCCCCGGATCTTCCACCTCTACCACCTGCCGAGCCAACCCCGCCGAAGTAATGCGATCTAAAGCATCCGGCGAAGCATTAATGGCTGCCCGGGCTAAAAAGATAAATTCATTATTCTGCTTAAGGTAAGCCAACATAGAAGGATCATTCAACCATTGCGCGAATTCTACATGCCTGGGATTATATCCGCTTAAATAGGTATAATTCAGCCCCTGATTGATCACATGACGAAAATCAGAGGACAGGCCGTGCGGAAACCATAAATACGATTCATCCCTATAAGAAAAATTCAGCGTATACGAATACCGGTAAGGGAAAATAGACGGGTTTTCAAAATCATACCCCACCATCCCCAACTGCGGGGACACATCAAAAATATGTGGCCTACGCACAGTGCTCGCCAGCCGCATTTGGGACTGATGAACAATAAAAAACACATCAATGACCGCTAAAACACAAATAGCCCCTACTAAAAAAAACCTCGCCTGCGCGGAATCCCTGAAGCAGATCCAGGCTATGGCCGTGATGATCAAAGCAGTATCCACCATCAAATATACTTTCACCTCATCAGGCACAACAGAAATACTGGTCACGGTGAGAACCAGTGCCATGGCCCCCAACGCGCCTAACCTAAAACCGGAATATTTTTTTCCTTGATATAATTCAACCATGGATTCAATACCCATCACGGCCAAGGGCATCAACAAGTAAGGCAGCATGGCCTGACAAGTCGTGTGATAGGCCCGAGGCAAAGCCCTAAACGGATTTGTCAACGCATTGATCCAGTGGGCCAGAAGACCAATGTTCATCCCTTCACGCGGAAAACTTAAAAGCCATAAAAAACATATCGCCAATGCAAAAAAATACTTTAAGCTGTTACGGTTTAAAATAAACCCAGCCAAGGCCAAAAAGAGAAAAGTCCATCCCATAAAATATACGTAAGTCCCTTCCAGTTGCATATTAAGAAGGTCCCCAAAGAACGTGCGGGGACTGCCTAAAGCTAACTCCAGATGATGGAAATACCATTGGGGGCTGAACATGTGGCTAAGGCGGCTATTCTCCAGGCCCATCGCCAAGTCGGGAAATCCAAATTTGTTAATATAGACATATGGGGCTACAATCAGGATCCCCACCAAAAAAATGCCTGCTGTCTTGCTCCATTGCCTCCCATTGCCCAGACGAATATCCGTGGGACACTGCGCGTCTGACTTAAAGAAAACTCTCCATAAAATGCCTGCGACGATAAAAAAATGCATCGGCACATACATATATCCCCAATCAAGTAATCCGCTTCCCATCCTGATAGCCAAAAACACCAGGACTGCAGCTAAATAACGCCATTGGAGCCCCTGGAAAAAGCGCACGATAAAATACATCCCCAAAGGGAAATAGCTTCCCCAGAATACGCCCCTTAAAAAAGCCATTTGACTAAAAAATACGGCAAAAATAACCGTCCCTATAGTTAAAATATACCGATTTTTCGTCACCATTTTCAACAGCAGAAAAATCCCGATAATCCTCATCAATAAGAGTGTCATTAAATCGGCCCAGGCAAAAACATGATGGAACAGCCGGCCGGAATCCCCCGCAAACGGTGCTAACACATAATACGTGATGGCCGTTACCACATTGGAGAATTCAAATAACCCATTGACCACGTAGGTATGGAAAAGCGGCATCTGTCCGAAATAATCCCATAGCTGAAGCCCGCCCTGATAAAAAAAGTTAGTCAACACAAAGGTCAACGGGTATTCTATCGTGTAATCGTCCCATCTAACGAAACTGACATTAAAGTTAACGAAAGTATCCGGATAGACCACCACGGTAATCAATACCGCGATCGCAAACAAAAAAAACACGGTCAAAAAATTGGATGAAAAATATTTTTTCATGTCAGACCTCATGGAATAGGCACTCCCACCTTACGTTTAAAGGCAATTAAATACGGACTTTCTGCTACAGGCACATAGGACCTCACGACCTCCTGCAGTATCGGGACCAAAGGAACAAGAAGGCCATGATAATTTTCCGATACGGGAGTAATAAATAATTTTCTCTCTACAAAAATGACCGGTGGTTTCTGATTGTTGATCTGGTCCAATGTCCTGTGAAATTGATCCATGGTAAACATTTGATCTGCCGGCCACGAGGTCCGTCCGATCTGATCGGACCTCATCAGGGGGAAGACATAAAAAAAGGGTTTTCGATGGCTTTTAATTAAAAGGAGCACTTCATGTTCACTGATGAGCGCAACATGGTCCTGTGGGGAAGTCAGCTGTTGTATCAACTTAACATCTTCTTGGAAGGCATACGTTTTATCAAAATATTCTTTTAAATAAGAATTCTCCACGCTCGCAATCAAGCGCGCAGAGGGGTGGAAAACATTCGGATAGGATTTCCATTTAGGGTCATTGAACAATCCAATAACAGCGGCCGATAACAAAATGACTGAAAGGCACTGTTTAAAAAAACGCCCTCGCCGCTCGATCAAGATATCGTACCAAATAAAGATAAGAAAAAGTTGTACGGATACATTGCGATCGATCACTTCTGGGCACGCACAACCGATAAAATGTTGAAGGTGCAAAAGGCCATAAAACGCCAAAATCACAGCCAACATAGGCCGTACATCAGCAAACCGCCTTTGCAAAATTAAACAAGCCGCCGGCCATATGCTCAAAAGATAAAGCATAATAAAAGTGACAGACAGGATAAGCGCGCCAGGAGCGCCGAATAAAAGGCCAAGATACACGCCGGCCATAAAGCCATTATTCGTTATGTTGAAAAATAAAAAATAATCGTTCCAAAATGAAGCCTGTCCCAGATGGTCGGTGTATAACACCAGCATTATGGATACGTAGGATATAACCATCAGGGCAAGGGCCCACAAAGCATCCTGTATCGCTTTATATTGTATTTTTGGATCACTCCCCACATGAGCCAGCATGTCAATCAGTACATAAATACCCATCAATAAACAAAGTATGATCCCTATACTCGTGACCAAAAATAATTGGGTCGCACAGATGAGACCTGCTAATATCAACCAACCCCTTCTTCTGGATGACCAATGCGCGCCAATAGCCGCTAAAAAGAACACATCTCCATAAAATCTTATAGGGCTGGCATTCAAATTCACAAATGTCCCCAGCGCCCCTCCTTCATTGCCCAACAATCGAAACTTCAAAAAAAGAAACCATACCGCCAAAGCCAATAAAGGGCTTCGAAAAACCCGGGTATAGAGAACAAACCAAACCACGGCATAAGCGATAATAAGCCATGCCATAACCTGAAATATCCCCAGCCAGTCAAATGCTCCGGCTAATTTACACATTTGCCCCATAAGTATCGCCATGCCACTCCCGTAGTGGGCCGCTCCATCAACTATGGGAAGTCCGCCACAAAAATTCCAATAAGCCGGGGCGATCGCCAAGAGTTCATTTTCTTGCTGCCTTTCCCAAAAATAGGCAGCATCAAAAAGGGCATGCATGTCAGGTATAAAAAACCCCGCAGCACAAAATAAAGCAACTAAAATGAATAAATAAAACCATCTTGTCTTGAACACAACAGGTTGCTCATGAACCGGCGGTCCTGTCAATGGCGTGTTATCGCCAAAACGATGAGCGTGGGCAACGCAAGAGATAACCCATTTAAGCGATATTTTAGATAGAAACATTAAGACTATGCCTATCATAAAAAGTATGCCTGGCCGCGAAATCACTTGGTCACCAACGACTCTAAAATGCGATCCCATAAAAAGAATTACGGCGACAAGGCTTTCAATCCCGATGGCCCAATAGATAGGTGCCCAACGGTTTTTTTTGTGTTCTTGACCAAATCCAATGTCCTTGTGTGTGTTTTTAAAACTCAGCCCGGCGATCAACAAAAACATCACATTAAAAAACATGACACCTAACCAATATATTTGAGAGTCTCTTTTGGGGTGAATGCTGGATGATAAATGAGCGTAGTAAGGGACAAAATCCACATGGGAAAAAGTTGGAAAGAATGATAGGACATAAGACAGAAGGATGGTGAATTGAACCATTTGTACAAGTGCCAAAAAACTAACACGCAGCCACAGTAAAGGCGATAAGGAAGATATAAAATCTAATACGCGGGAAACCATAGCCTTCGCTTCTCCTCTACTTGATAAGCTTAAACAGCAAGTTCAATTCAGACTGACACGTCAAATAGCATCCATGACATTGTAGAATTTCATCCCTGGATTTATCGTATTGACGGGAATACCAGAACTCTTTCAAATCCTGATGAGCGACATTGCCAACGGATTTATCCCAATTAAACCAAGGGACGCAAGGATAAATCTCTCCAAAACAATCCACCGCCAGTGAATTATACCCTGCATAGCAATGAAAAGGGATCCTTTCATTGCCAAATGCCTTGGGAAACAAACTTAAATGACCGGAGGAATTCTCAATCTTTGCCCCACGGGCCTGCAAGTCAAGAAAAAGTTTAACATATCGTGTTACCTTCTCAAGAAAAACAGGATCAACCGGCGTCGGTGAAGTCATGGCTGCGCTACTAAATGGCTGTTGAGGGATGAATTCAACGCAGTCGGCATTCAGCTTGGAGCTGAGTTTGAGAAGATCCGGGGCTTCATCAATGTTCCTTTGATTAATCACAGATACTATTTTCAGACGAACAGAAATGTTCTTCTCACGGCGCAGCCGGTCAATACATTCAATGGCCGCTACCACCTTATCAAAAGACCCCTGCACTTGCCTGATTTGGTCATGGGTCTGGCTGCAAGCGCCATCCAGGGAAATATTGATTGAATCAACACCTGTGGCCAAGGTCTTTTGAACATTCTCCTCATTCAGCAAAGACGCATTTGTACTGATGTGGGTAATCATGCGGAGTTTCTTCGCATACGCTAAAAGTTCATAAATATCTTTACGCAGAAATGGTTCCCCTCCTGTTAAGCCCACCCCGCAAACACCCAAGAGGGCAAAATCTTTCAAGACTTTTTTGAGCTGCTCTGTTGATAATTCTTTGAGTCCGCGATCGCGCAAAATTTTATCCCTTAAAGGGAGATCACACATCACACAATGATAATTACAGGTATAGTTTGTCACCAGTGACCCAAGAATAGGACCGCAAAGCGCCCTTTTAGCCATAAAAGAAGTATGGATCAAAAAATATTGCGCCAATCGTTTTAACAACCACGGCAACCCTTCTTGCGATGTGGATTTTTTGATAAAATCCCTATATTGCCTGCGGATCATCACGTTTTCCCCCATTTGGGCAAAATATCCGCCAAAATACTCTGATACGCCTCACAGGGTGTCCAGCAGTTAGGGCAATTCCCCGCTCGGAGGTCCCCACGCACATCCCGCCGCATATTAGAATCCCACAACTTGTCCATATCGTAATCAAAATCCCTGATGTTCCCAATGGATTTATCCCAAATACTGCAAGGGAATACTTTGCCGGTTGGATCCATAAAAAAAGAAACATTCAGGGCCTGGCATGTAATGGGTGTGACATTCTTTTCTAAATAAATTTTAGCATGTTGTTGATACCTTCTTTCCAAATATCCAACAGGGTCCCACCAATGTGTTTTGCGTAATTGCATGATTGGGCGAAGCGTTTCCCACAATTGTTGTTGTTCTCCGCCATGAAACATCGGACTGTTAACATAATAATGCGATGAGTGATGGGCGATATTAACATGAAAATTGGCTGCCGTTATACCCGGTATCCGGTCTTGGACGGACTGCAACGTTGCCTCAAAACTGTCCCTATTGTCAGGTTGAAGCGTCATCCCTAAAAATACATCAAATCTCTTATTTTTTAATAAATGCAACATCTCAAAAGTTTTCACCGCCCTGTCCCATGATCCCGGGATACCGCGGATCTTATCATGTAGCCCTTGAGGGCCATCCAGACTGACAGTAACTAAAAGTTTCGGAAATGGACAGGTCTTTAGGACTTCCTTGACCTGCGCGACTATCCTGTCCGTATGATACCCATTCGTCGGAAAATCCAGAAGATACAGACTCGGGCAACGCGCATAAATAATTTTAATAATCGAGACAAGGTCTTTGCGTTGAAAAGTCTCTCCTCCGCTCAAATTAATCCATGAAAACCTGTTAGATTTGGAAAAAAACCGGTCTATCTCTTCCAGGGAAAGCTCATCTTTGGTTTTTTTTTGCCATATATGGCACATTTGACATCGAAAATGACACTCATACGTAAGAATAAAGGTCATGCGATAAGGATACGGCAAGTCTGCAAAATTACTGCGAAAAATATGTCCCGCTAAATTGAAAACCTTAGGCATGAAGTTCCCTTAGGCTGAATATGGCATCCCTGTTGAAATAATGCCTCAACAGAAGGTCCCAAACCTCATCCACGCTGATTTTTTTCATGCAGGCACCGCGTCCGTCGGGATGGCGGCATACATGAGTTTTGGCATTATAATTTGTTATGCAGGGGCTACAAGGCAATTTTTTATAAACCAAGGAACTTTTCTTACCCCACGGTCCATAAAGAACCGGTGTGGTCGGTCCATAAAGACCAACTACGGCGACAGACATGGCCGTCCCTAAATGAATACTCGCCGTGTCCGAAGATATGATCAGATCCGAACGGCCGATAAGCGCTATATATTGGCTAAAATTGAGTCTCCCGCAAAAATTAATGGCCTGTTCTTTTCGCTTCATCAATCCCAGCGCCCGTTGGACCAAATAGCTTTCCTGAGGCAATCCGGAAAATGCAATCCGTACTTTAAACGTATCGATTAAACGGTCAGCCAACTTGGCAAAATTTTCTACCGGCCATCGCTTCTCGATAAAATTCTCACTCGTCCCTAAATGCAGAAGCACCAAAAAATCATCCTTCGCCACACGAGCTTCACGCAAAATATTTTCAATATAAGCAGTCCCCGTTGATTCATCATCCCAAGCCACGGGTTCAACGTCAAGCGTTGGATCAATCCCTGCCCCAAAGCCCAAGCTCATAAAAGACTTAGTCATATGAATATGATCATTATAGGCGGTAGGGACCGTATAAAAGAAATGGCGGCATTGTCCTTTGGTTTTAAAACCAATGCTGTGCTTAGCCTCGATGGCCAAACACACTAATGCTGAAAATCGGGCAAATTGTTCAAAATCAATAACAAGATCGTACTGGTTGTGCCTTAAAATTTTAACATTTTTAAATAAACTTTTTATAAATCTGATGGCCTGATTGCAGTCTATCCCATAAACCTGGTTAAAAATTTTATCGGATGTAAAAATCCCGGTATTTTCTTTCAGCGTCAGGAAATCCACCAAAACGCAGGGATATTTCTTTTTAAAGGCACTGACCACCGGCAATAGCATGGCAATATTGCCAATCCCCCAAAACTTAACCAGCAAGACCCTTTGATATCCCCGGTCAGGACGGGGCTTCTTGGAGCCTCTGAAGCACCATCTGGTCAGACGACAAATATAAACCAAGGGAATGCCGATATAAATATCAACAAAACGCTTAAAATCAAGACTCATCATTGATGACTTCCCTGCTTTACCGTTTAGTTAATTCGATAGTATATAGTATTCCCAGCCACGGGTTAAAAGGACTGGCGAGCCATTCCAAAGCTTTAATCATCCCGTTTGACCAGGACGGCACGATTTGCCGCATCGAAACGCCACCGCTTAACAGATACCTGAAAGTGGTATGGGGTATGATACGGTCAAGGCAAAACTCCGGGAAATCCCTCTCAAAAATAGCGCGATCGCGTATAAATACAATCCATGGTAAGGCCAGATTTGAATTCGATAACGGCCCTCCCTCTTGCAGGCACCACCCGGCCTTTGCATCATAAGGTTCATGATGGAAATTCCGGTGAGCAAACTGACTAAAAATGGTATTGGACGGCTCAATCATCATAACGCGCCCTCCTTTTTTTAAACATCGCAGGAGTTCGCGTAAAAAAAGAGACGGATTACTGATATGATGAAAAACATCTTTCATAAAAAAACCATCAATGGAATTATCTTTGAAGGGCATGGACAAAACAGAAAATTGACAGTCAACATGGGAAAGTTTTAAAATATCTGATGTGATAACAGTCGGATAAACCTCTTTAATAAACCCTCCCCCGCTTCCCAGTTCAACACAGACCTTGGAAGAAATGTCCCCGCAGCTTTGTCCAAAACTACGGTAAAAATCCACATAAAGACTTTTCAATAACGGTTTACTAAGAATGATTTGTCTGTGGATGAGGGTGGTTTCCGGTGCATCTAAATTAGCCCCTTGTACTTCGGGAAGCTTTAATAAATCAAGGATCTTGTGGAAATTGTTATGTCGAGAAGATGACACTATCTGATCCTGCGCCATAGCCCTGCAATAAAATAAGTTTATAAAAATCCTTTAAGAAATTAGTGTAATTATACACTATATTTATAGAAATAGAAGTAACATCTCTTGCCCCATGTTTAGCTTTCAGGGGCATCCTATAAGATCTTTTGAATTATTTCTTGACTTCAATGATTGCCGCTATCATAAGGAAACATTTTATATATCTGATCTCCTTAACAGCACAACCATTTTGGGAAGCCCAGTTCCTGATCTTGCCCTTAGAAAATAAATCAGCTCTGGGAGTCATGACTTGGTCCATAAAAAGCGTTTTTATTGTTTTGTCATCCAGGAATTCTCTAAAAAACAATAAAGAAAAAGGCTGAATCAACAATTTTGCCAATGGAAGAACAAAATTAAGGATCTTTTTGTTCTTATGCCAATACCAATACCGCAATGGGAAAGTGGCCTTATGGACAATGTAATAATACGGGTTCCAAATATTATAAACAGCCAGATAAATGGCCCCACCAGGCTTAGTGATCCTCACTAATTGCTTAAACGCCACCAAAGGGTCACTCGTATGGTGAATGACGCCGACACACACCGTGTGATCTGAAACATTATCTTCGAGCTTTAATTCCAGGATATTATCACAGTACGCCTGAAACCCTCTTGATCGGATCGCTTCTATGTTTTTGGGGGATAAATCCACACCCACAATGTCTTTTTGTGCGAGGCCGCGGGCCACATATCTATCCATCCAGAACCCTGAACCACACCCCATATCGTAAAGCTTTTCTCCAGGCCGGATGGCGGATAAAAATTTTAATAAAAAAGGGTCGTACAGCTCTCTTTTGGGGCCGCAACTATAATGACCAAAATTGTATTGATCATACAACTGGCGCGCATGGGAAGTAGTGATGTCCATAAACGCACTTAGTATAACTAATCCACTTAACCTAAGGCAAGCGCAATATTTTCGAAACAAGAATTTTATGGTAATATTTTTATAGTTGATGTTTTCCTGTTTCGATGATATCCTTCCGAATCATGACGTATATTCTAGGCATAAGCAGTTATTCCCACGAAGCTGCATGCGCCCTGATTAAAGACGGACAAATATGTTCCGTCATCGAAGAAGAGCGGCTCAACCGCGAAAGGCACACCTGGAGATATCCCTCCAATGCCATTGCCCAATGTTTGGCCATGGAGAAGATCCGCATTGATGATATTGACCACATTACTTTTTTTTGCGCGCCTAACCGCGACATCATTGGCAATTTAGCTCACGTCTTGCGGTATTTCCCGCAAAGCCTCAATCTTTTAAACGCGCCTTCATGTGCTGGTGACGAGCTGACTTTTCTTAGCCGTAGCCAGCTGATGAAAAATATCGGCCGCAACATCAGTGCGCAATTCGGCCTCAAACGCCCCCTTCCGGTAGCATTTATCGAGCATCATCTGGCCCATGCGGCCAGTGCTTTTTTTGTCAGCCCTTTTGAAGAGGCCGCGGTTTTGACTATGGACGGCCGCGGGGAATCCACCACCACCTTGATGTCCGTGGGGCGCGGCCATCAAATCAAAAAATTGATGGAAGTTAACGTCCCGCATTCCCTAGGGCACCTGTACGCAGCCGTCACGGATTATCTGGGGTTCAGGGCCATTTTCGACGAGTGGAAGGTCATGGGCATGTCTGCGTACGGCCATGATGATTGCGTCGCTGAATTTGATAAAATTGTGCGCTTGCTGCCCGGCGGCAATTTTCGTCTGAATTTTGATATTTTGTCCTTTCACACGCACGGGCCAGGGCGGTGGGTCGGCGATCGTTTCCTAAAGGCCTTTGGCCCCAAACGGCATAAGGAAGAACCCTTGCAACAGCGTCATTATAATGTGGCCTACGCGCTGCAAAAAACCATTGAAAAAGCCGGTGTGCATGTAGCCAACGGCATTTATGAGCGCACTAAACTAGATAATCTATGCATGACCGGCGGAGTGGTCCTTAATTGCCTGATGAATAAGAAGATCATCGAGCAAACCCCTTTTAAGAATTTCTTTTTCCAGCCCATCGCGCATGACGCCGGCGCTTCTTTGGGCAGTGCGTTGTATTATTATCATCAAATATTAGGAAAACCGCGCCGTCATGTATTTGATTGCGCCTATTGGGGCCCGTCTTACAGCAACCAACAGATTGAAGAAGTGTTAAAACAAAAAAACGTACCCTACACCCGCAGTGCTCATATCGCCCGCGAGGCGGCAGAACAAATTGCCCAGGGAAAAATTGTCGGCTGGTTTCAGGGGCGCATGGAAGCAGGTCCGCGCGCCCTAGGCCATCGCAGTATCGTGGTTGATCCAACTGACCCTGCCATGAAAGACCGCCTCAATAGCCGTGTCAAAAAACGCGAGATGTTCCGCCCATTTGCCCCGTCGGTATTAGAAGAAAAGGCCGGGGAATATTTTATCATGCCCAAAAATCAACATTCGCCTTATATGATCTTGATTGCCGATGTGCGCCAGGAGATGAAAAATGTGTTGCCGGCGGTCACGCATCATGACGGCACCGCGCGTGTACACACCGTCAACAGAAAAGTCTCACCCCTGTATTGGGAATTGATTGCCGAGTTTGAAAAGATTAAAGGCGTGCCCGTGTTGTTAAACACGTCGTTCAATGAAAACGAACCTATTGTCTGTACCCCTCAAGACGCCCTGAATTGTTTTTTGCGTACGGATTTCGATGTGCTGGCTATCGGAGATTTTTTGGTAAAGAAGTGGTCCTCTGATTGAAATAATTCTTTCCTCTTACTCGCGTACGCCTATTTTTCTGGCAGGGACACCCGCCACAATCGTAAAGGGCTCAACATTTTTTGTCACCACGGCACCGGCCCCTACAACGCTCCCTTTGCCGATGGTCACATGGCATTTAATGACCACATTAGCGCCGATCCATACGTCATCCTCAATAATGATCGGCCCATATTTGACCGGCTGCTGATAAATAGGGACATCCCTGTTATCAAAGGTATGCTCACAGCTGGCTATCACGCAATTAGGCCCGATCAAAACACCATCGCCGATCGTTATGCCTCCCCGACCGTCCACATACGTATTCACATTGATCGCCAGACGTTGGCCAACCGCAATGCGATGAGAAAAAATAATATACACCGAAGGGTAAATGATAAGACCGCCCTTCGAAGACCTGAAAATTAACCTATAGAACAGTGCCCTTAAAAAAAGGCCCTCAACGCCCGGCAATGCCCTTAAAATGGCGCCGATATAAACTTCCGCCATATGGATACAAACCGTTTTTATGCCGTTGCGCCTGATAAAGTCAGTCAGCTCACGCCATAATCTCATAGGACCATCCCCTTGCGCGCGTTGGACTCAATGTACTCTCTGAATTTCACCGGACACTGTCCCCTTAACACGGTGAGCGTTTTTTGGGGCTCATTCCAATATTCATTGTTGACCAAAACTGAAACCTGCCAAACACGGTTATACGCCCCATGAGGTAACAGGCGTTCCCAAAGATTTTTATGGCGTGCCACAAACCTTCCCCATCCCCACAACCAACCGGGAAGCTTGATGGGACGGTATGGCTTGGCATACGCCTCGCCAATAATTTTACACATATCGGAAAAACTCAATGATTCAGTCGCCGGAATATATAATTCCATGCGGCCATCAGCAGGTTTGCGCCCGGAGACATCGACAATAAACATGGCCACATCTTTCACATGGCCTATGGCAATCTTCCCCGGCCAATCAAGCCGTGACAACAATGAATCTCTTAACGTCAGCCTAAACGCGCTCTCAAAGAGACCTCCCCTACGGGTGCCATCCCCATAAACCCCACAAACCCTCACAACGGACAAAGAAAAACCCTCCTTTTTCGCCTCTGATTGCAATATCTGTTCCGCCAAAAGTTTCTTGCGCCCATATTCATGGCACGGGCGAACGGGAGACGGCGTTTGTTCATCAATAGGGCGCTCATAATCCGCCCTATTGTCATTAACAGCAATAGAACTCGTAAAAATAAAATGCGTCCTGCGGTCCAAAGGCCCAATCGCCTTTAATAAATTCCGGGTCCCGACATCATTAATACTATGGTCCGGCCGGGCAGTGTCCGTACACGAGGCCAAATGAAAAACGCTCTCCCACACATGCCCCTGCAAAGTATCCATCCCTTCGCCGGTCATCAGTTCCGCCTCGAGCGTCCTTACCCCCAGTTCTTTTAAAACGGACCTTCCTGTTGTCTCCCCATCAGCACAAGACCCTTGATGGGTCAAACACATGATCTTTTCAGGACCATCCCTTAAAACCAAAAGCCGCACAAGTTCACGCCCGATAAACCCTGTCCCACCGGTGACGAGGATCATGTCTCCTCCTTCCCGGTTAAAATCTGTGTTATTTCTGTCCCCGTGTCATGTCCCATGACCCCCAGATTATAGGCACCATCCATGCTGTGGTCAAGTCTAGGCATCAGGTCCTTACGCGCGCCTCTCCTGCACTGAGTTATCTCGTAGTATACTTTTTTCATATACGTTTTAACGCCATCAGAAAATGCCCTTCACGAAAATTTTTATAATGCGCGTGAATATAGCTCATCAACGATAAAAAAGCTGACCAGTCCTGATAACTAACCAAGCCCATGTTCTCTTGGCGGAAAATCCTCTCGATAAAAATATATTCCGGCTTTTTGGTCTCAAGTTGGGATATAGTCTTTTGCCAATGACCTTGAGTGTATAAAGTGACCACCACCATGGTACGCATGTGCATCGGCCTTGAAATAACCAACGGCAGATAATAAAAAAATGGCTGCCGGCGGGCATCCATCAAAATCTTGGTCTCAAAACTGCTCACTAAAGCGACCTTCTCTTGCGGCGGCACCAAGTCATCAATAAGACGCGCATCCTGGCTGAAATCAAATTCCCGGGTATAATATTTTCTTAAATCTTCATCCCCGGCAAAATCTTTCTCGCTGCGTAATTTTTCATCTGTTTCTCCTAACGAATTAACAGGCAGACGGGTATCCACCGGCAATTGACTGAATAAATGGTTGAAATATGATCTGCCGTCGGGCAACGGATTAACCACCCAAGGGTCAACCAAAGGGTTGCGGGAAAGATTAACGATGTTCGGGTAACTGACATAATTATGGTTGGTCACCAAAGCATACGCGGCCAAAGCTATGCAGGCCACCCTAATATTGCGGCGCTTGAGTGCGGCCATGGCTTGCGTAGCCTGCTTTAACCAAAACGCCAAAAGAAACACGTAAGGTAAATCAATACCATAAGCACTGGTGGCCGTGGAGCGACCCACAAAATAATGATACAGAGCCAACCCGTAAACAGCTATGAACGCGGCCAATACATTCTCCGTCGGGCACTTCCGGTAAAAAACAAGACCGGCTATCACTAAAAATGTACCCATGTAAACCAACGGAATCAGAATGCCCATCAATAAAGGCAGATAATTATGGTCGGTAATATTCTGCTGCAGGGGGACATCGCCAAAACCACTCAAAAAATAATTGTTAAACTCCTGCATATTATGCCAAAACTCACTGGTGAACACGTGCTGCCCTCCTGCCAGCCAAAAACAACCCAAAGCCGTGCTAAAAATGACCCCCACGCAAGACGGCAGAACCCACCATGCCTTGCCATTGTTTAGACATCTGGTGCGCAAATCAGGAAAAACGCATACGCTCGCCAGATACGCGAGCCAAGTTAATGTCATGGATATACCGGTGGTCGTCATATAAAATACAGCGGCTCCGCATACCGCAGAAGCGACCCAAAGATAAACAAACCTACCGCTTTTTAAATGCCCCAGCATCAGGGCAAAAAATATCACATCCAGGGCATAGCGAAAAATGGTGTCGCTGGGATAGGTAAAAACAAACGGATATGCTCCCGTATGAAACATCTGTATTTTTATCGCCAACAGGATTCCGGCTGCCGCAATCAAAGGACTTTTAAGCCAATAACGCAAAAGACAATACCACCCCAAGTAATAAAAAATGACCCCCCAGAGCAGGACTTGAAAAACATGCTCGTAAGTAAACCCTCCGAAAAATTTTGTCAAATGGGCAACAAAAATCGGCAACCCTAAACCGTATTGGGAAATAACGTCCACATTCAAAACGCAACCGCTCACATAAGCCCAGCCTGGTGACATGACGGCGCTGTCAAAATGATGAAATTGTTCCCCTAAAAAATCCCGGGCCATCACTCCCTTGGCATCAGGGACATACAGTATCAACACAACAAAAACGGGAAAGATGGTTTCAGCCAGACGTCGAAGAAGAGATGACGAAGAATGCCCATAGCGGTAAGCCCGTTGGGTAAAATCACTCCAAGGTTTAAAGAAAATCTTACTGACTACACTTAACCCGGCGATGGTCCAAAAAAGAAAGGTCGCTAATTGAGGCCGCTGGGCATACACAATGGTTTTAAAAGCCGCACTTAAAAGCAGGAAAGTCCAAATAACTTCCATCGCTAAAAATACACGGGCCTTGTGCATGAAGAGCCCATCGGCCAATTTACAGCGCAGTCGCCACACCATCACGGCAGTCAATCCCAAGGCCACAAAAACAAAAATATGAAAATGCCAAGCATCACGTTCAGGTTTGACAAAATGCCACCATTCCGGAAAGACACTTTGGGTGAGCACATTCGTGGGCGGAAAATTTTGCAGAACAAATATAGATATCAACCAAACCTGTATGCTCAGGGCAAAGGCAATCACCACCAGGGTCAAAATATTTTTGGTTTCCATAAAATGACTATCTCAAATGTCCCTGCGTTTCATCGCTATCAGATATTGGCCCTGCCGATCGGGCGTGTAGTTCGCAAAAATATAGTTAAGCACCATGGCCAAAGACTCATCCTTAAAGTTTTTGCTGCCTGGGGCCTGGAGAAAAATTTTCTCCATAAATATATATTCCGGTTTGGCCTCCTGTAGCTGGCGCAACGTCCTTTGCGCATGGATCAGGCTGTACATCGTGCTATTGGGAAAAGTACGCATGCGCATGGGCCGGGCCAGTAAAATCGGCGAATAATAAAAAAATGGCTTGCGGTCAGCCTGCATAAGCATTTTTATTTCAAAACCGCTCAATAGAGCTACCGCCTCTGAAGGTTTAGTCAATGCCGCAATCAACGCGGCGTCCTGGCTAAAATCGGATTCCTGAGCATAATATTTTTTAAGCTCGGCATCCGTTTTAAAATCTTTTTCGTATTTTAGCCCTTCCTCATTCTCTCCCAATGAGTTTAACGGCAGCTTCATGTCTTCAGTCACTTGGCTGACAGCGGCATTAAAGTAAGAGCGTCCGTCAGGCAAAGGCTGGACCAATAAAGGATCAACCATCGGATTGCGCGAAACATTTAAAAAGTTAGGGTACGCCAGATACAGATGACTGGTCATCAAGGCGTAAACGACGAGGGCACCCAAGCCCAAAAGCACAAAGGGCCGTGTATCTTTTTTAAAAATCAAAAGCCATCGCTGCGCCCAAAAACATAAAATAAACACATAGGGAACACAAACCACATAATAACTCGTCGGTGCGGACCGGCCAAGATAATAGTGGTACATGGCCATGCCGTACAATGAAAGGACAAGCGCCAGCAAATCATCCCGCCGGGATTTTTCATAATACAGCAGGCCCGCCGTCACCAGAAAGGTTGCCATATACGCTATGGGAATAAAAAATCCCATCAATCCGGCCAGGGTTTCTTTATTCTGGAGGGTCTCATACATGGGCATCAAACCGAAACCGGATAGAAAATAGTTATTAAACTCCTGCATATTAGACCAAAACTCCCCTGTCCATAAATGAGCGCCCTGGGTAAGTCCCAAAAGAAGCCCTGTTGTCAAAGGCACGACGAGCACAAAACCTCCCAACCCAACAACATCCGCAACATTCTTACATACCAAAGACCTTAAATGCCCCAGGACCATAAAAGCCGTCACATACGCCACCAAAGCTATCGTCAGGCAATAACCGCAGGTCGTCATGCAAAAAATTTGAACCCCACAGCAAATGGCCGCCCCTGCTAAATAACGCTTACGCAAAGTGCGCAGATGCCCTAATAACAGTAAAAAGAAAATAATGTCCCAAAAATAGCGCATCACGGTGGCGCTGGGGAATGTAAAAATAAACGGGAAGGTCCCGGAATGGAACATTTGAAATTTAATGGCTAGTAAAGTCGCCCATAAGCCCAGCGCCCAAGACCCCAGCCAGCGGTGTAAGAATATAAAACACAACATAAAATATATGATCGTCCCACCCATCCAAAACCATAATATATGCGTGTAGTTAAAACCACCCACAAGCTTGGCGAACCAGGCCATAGCGACCGGAGTGCCGACCCCATACTCGGTCATAATATCCACATTCAATACCGCGCCTTTGGTATAGCCCCAAGCGGGCGCCATAAAACTGTCGAAATGATGAAATTGATCGCCGAAAAACATCCGGGCCAAAACCGCTTGGGGGTCAGGAATAAACAACAGCGCTATCAAGCCTGCACAGGCCAAGACCTCAGCTTTAACCCCAAAATGCCAAGACACTGCCTTCTGATACAAACGATAACCCCATTCTTTAAGCTCCGGCCAAAATATCTTGCTGGCCAAAGCCCCTACGGATAAAAAAATTAAAGCATGCTGCGCGAGCCCGGGGCGGTCATGATAGACGATAATTTCAAAACCGGCATTTGCCATCATGGCCGTCCATGCCAACTCTACCGCTAAAAAAGGCATGGCTGCCTTGACAAAGGAAGGCTGGTTTAATTTATGCCGTACCAACCAAATGCCAATGGCTTGGGCCGACAGCGCCATCCCCACAAAACAGTGGTATAACAAAGCATCCCTCTCGGGGTGCACAAAATGCTGCCACTCTGGCCAGACGAGTGTGCTTAAGGCATTGGCCTGCGGCACAACACCTGACCAGGCAATCAATACCAGCCACACTTGCACCGTGGCACAAAAAATGATTAAGGAAAAAATGAGGACAGGGTTCATCAATGTCAATTATTTCCGTTTTAATGCCATCAGATATTGGCCCTGATCAAAAGGCTCATACCTTGTGGCCAAATACCGGATTAAGATCGTCAATGTCTGAAAATGCTGATAATAGACCGCGGGCAATTGACCCAAAAATAATTTTTTCTCTATAAATACATACGCGGGTTTTTCATCGTCTAACTGCTTCAATGTTCTTTGCATACGGCCAATAGTGATTATTTCTGTACCCTGAAAATCCAATTTCTCCATGGGTTCAGACCACACCATAGGGAAATAATAAAAAAATGGTTTACGATCAGCTTCCATCAATATTTTTGTCTCAAAGCTGCTGATGATGGCCACCCGCTCATCTGCGCTTGTCAAACGGTCGATCAAGGCTGCGTCCTGTTTAAAATTAAATTCTTTTTGATAGTACGCCACTTCCTGTTCCCAATTAAGCCCTGCCAGATTAAGCCCATTAGGATACACCGTAAATAAATATCCGGTCACCAATGCCCCGAAGGTCAAACCCACCAATACGGACAAAATGATCCGCCGCCATTCTTGGGCCACAGATTTTAAAATCTGCTGGAGCCAAAAACACAACACAAAAACAAAAGGAATGCACACTACGTAATAACTGGTCACCGCAGACCGGTAAACAAAATAATGGTAAAATGCCATTCCATAGATACATACATAGACGATGAACATATCGGATGCCTCCCTTTGACGCAAATACAAAAAGGCCCCGATGATCATAGCCGTCAACACATAAACAGCCGGGATAATAAATCCCATGCAAAAGGCAAAAAACTGTTTGTCCCGAAGTCCATCCCCATACGGTAATGATCCATACCCATTGAGGAAGAGTTTTTGGTATTCGGTGCAATTGTTCCAAAATTCTCCTGTATAGACCCAACGGCCCTCTACCATCCATAACAAAATAAATCCGGCTATCAATGGCAACGCGCATAAACCGATAATTTTACGTATATCTCCGGGAGAGTGGATAAGTTTTTGCCTCATCGCTGGCAATGTCAAAAGCATAAAAACATAGGCATAAAACGCCAGCGTCAAATAAACGCCCACCTCCATAATATACGCCATCATCAATCCGCTGGCAGCGGCGGCCAGCCACAAATATTTTTCACGGCCTCCGGTGGCATGTTTATAAATGAAGAAAACAGGCACTAAATCAAAAAGGTATCGTACCGGGGTCGCGCTGGGATAACGCCAAAGGAGGGGTAAAATGCCCCAGTGAAACATTTGAAGTTTTACTGCCAGCAAAAACCCAAAAGCCGCCAGCAAGCTCGTCTTCAGCCAACAACGTAAAAAAGCCCATACCGCCACATAATACGCCAATGTGCCGATAATGATCAAACGCATCACATTCTCATAACTAAAGCCTCCACAGTATTTGGCTACGGTGCTTAAAAAGGCGGGGATCACCACATTGTAGTTGCTGCCGACGTCCTTATAAATGACCAGTCCGTGCAGATAGGACCAGCCCGGGCGCAAGACGAAACCATCGATATTGTCAAAATTATCCCAGACAAAAACATGCGCCAATACTTTAGTGATATCCGAAGGCCACAGCAAAATAATGACGATACCCACCAGCAGCACATCCATCCAGCGACTAGCCAAAAGGGCGTTGGCAGGCTGAGCCAGCCAATGATAGCATCTCTGCGAGCCTCTCTTAAACTCCGGCCAAAAAATGGTATTCAATCCCCAGGCCAACAAAGATAAATATAAAAACCACTTGGCCCACTGCGGAGAGCCGAAAACAAAAATCTTGAAGGCCGCGGTTGTTTCTATCAAGACCCACACCCATTGCATAATAACAAACGGTCCTAACGCCTTGGCAAATCCATTGTCCTGCAACTGTTTCTTTAAAAAAATCATCCCCCATGCCTGGGCAGTGATCCCAAAAAGAATGAATACAGCGTAAAACTGGATCTGGCGATGCGGGCGGACCTGGTCCCAATACAAAGGTAAAAGTGTCTGGACAAAACTATTCAGCTTGATCGGAATAAAACTGAAAATCACCGCAAGGATGATCACGACCTGCACCGACAAAGCCAGCACCAGCGCTGAGTAGGCCACAATATTTTTCGTTTTTACGTCCGTCATTCTGCCCCCTCCCCCAAAGACAGCGGGTCATTCTTCAACGGTTGATCCATTTTTTGATGACCCCCGCAATGGCATCAAAAATAAAGAAAAAATTTTTCTTTCTAGCGACCCGATAACGGCCGTTTTTCTCAATGATATCTCCCGATCCCATCAGCCGCCGCAGGCGCAAATCCACAATGGTTTGGGCGCTATACCGTTTTAAAAGTTCTTGCCGGGAAATACCCTCGGCGCCAGCCCTGGCGATTTCACGGACCAAACGCATACGCACAGAGGTTTCATAGGGCCCGAACACGCACAGCACATACACAAAACACAATAATCCGTTGACCGCCATGGCCAGCACCCCTGCGCAAACCCAAGCCTGCAGGGACGCCTCTGTCCATTTCAAAGTAAAAAGCACTGCCATCAACACCGCGGGGAGTCCCGCGATGGCGATGACAGTCGTAGTCAATGATCTCAACAGTTGTTCGGGAGAAAGCCAGCGGAAGGTCAGCCAATGAATCAATAAAAAAATGCCGAATGAAACAAACCCCGCACCCGCCGTCAAAACATCTATGCCCATAAACCCTTTAACCCCCGATATCACGCCCCAAAACACACTGCATCACATCCAAAACAACCGCTATTTTTTTACCCTCTTGGCTTAGGGTATACCGGCCGATCGTCTCTGTCACACAACCGCTGGCGCACAAATCCTTTAAACGCGTGGTGATAAAATCTTCCTTTTGCACACAAGCCACAATGTCGCTATGTGATAATTCTCCCCGTTGAGAAATAGCCAAAAGGATCTTTTTAGAAGGGCTCGTCAATTGAGTCAACACGTAAAAACACAGATACACAGGGACCAGCAACAGAAAAATAATCCCTGCGGTGATTTTAAAAGGCAGCCCCCAGAAAGAGTGTATGTTGGGCATGCCCGCATGCTGCAGGGCTAAAACGCCTCCGGCATAAATACTCAAAAAAACAAAACCTATGACGAGGTACGCCTTGGCTTGTAATCCTGCCTTGCTCGTTCGGCGGCAGAATCCTATATGAACAATCACCGAAGCCATAAACAACCCCAGAGCGAAAACAATATACAACATGTTATCGGCCTTTCCAATCATTGCCCTGCCGGCGCAACTTATACATATGAGGGTCTTTCAACAACTTTTTTGTCAAGGCAGTCTTTCCCCACTGATCAAAAACCACGCTAAAATTACGGCCGCCCACCACACGACGGTCGGCCCCAAGAAGCCAATCACAACAATCCAGTACTGTTGCTATCGGCGTGCACTCATCCCCGGACAGTTTGGCGATAGTCTTTTGATAATTAGCCCCGGCTTTGGGGCCTGCTTGCAACGTCGCTTGATGAATTTTGGTTTTGACCCATCCCGGCCCCACAATGACAAAATGCGTATCCGGGATTTCCGCATCCAGCAGCTCACACATTTTGATCAACGCGATCTTGGACACCGTATAGGCCGAATAATTCACCGGCGCACTGTTGGTCCCGCCGCCCGCGAAAAACAAGACCACCGGAGGGCGTTTGGCCTTTGCGTTACGTGATGGTAATAATTCATGCACACACTGTAACTGTCTGGTGAAATTCACTTCCAGAGACTTGGCCCACCGGTCAAAATCACAGTCCAAAAAAGCCCCCACCGGCTCCTGCGTCCCCGGACATAAGACCAGATAATCCCATGAATTGACCGTCAAACGCAATTGATCACAAGTCTTGTGCAGGGACAAATTATTCCCCAAGTCGCACGGGAAAGTTTTGACACCGCATTTTTCCAAATCATCGACTAAAGAAGACGGCGTTCTGTACGTGCCGTAAACCTCTAACCCCCGCTGCCGCCACCTTTTGGCTAGAGCATGCCCGATGTCGCTCGAAATCGAAATAATGATCGCTTTTAAAGCCTTCTTTTTCAATCCCCCCTCCTTGTTTCCCCCTCCCTAACCCTCCCCACAAGGGGGAGGGAAATGCAGGCTCTAGACACCTCAAATATTGTCTTTGATAAATTCATGCGTAATGCCGTGGGTCTGCAAATAATCTTTATATACTGTTTCATCTAAAGTATTTTGATAATGCCCGTTGTAAAAAATCCCGAGCAGGTATTTGCCGCGCTCAATGGTGCACAAACGCCAATTAACGCTTGAGGACAAAAGCCAAGCCAGTAACATCCACCAAACAATGTTGCGTCCCAGGATTTTCTTGAACACTAAAACCCTCCTACCATAAATATAAGTGCCGTTCACAAAATTATTTTCTCGTCGGAGAATCACAAGCCCGTATTTCTTTTCCACCTCCTGCCATTTCTCCGTCGAAGAATTTGACCATTCCATTCCCAAATCACCCCTTTTTAGGC
>Ga0182027_10001692_pt1 | contig 36418 bp, 34 predicted proteins | sample 712E1DmetaG_FD_121300 | JGI IMG/M metagenome (GOLD analysis project Ga0182027, IMG submission 121300) | Permafrost microbial communities from Stordalen Mire, Sweden - 712E1D metaG (Illumina Assembly) | ecosystem: Environmental > Terrestrial > Soil > Wetlands > Permafrost | place: Sweden...
CGAGTTTTTGCCCCTTTGGCCGCGGTGTCGCCAGCGCGTTTGGATCATTGATCGCTAAAATCCCAATCGATTAAACTATGGATCCAAATCAAACCGACAAAAAGATAAAATTGATTATTGATGGTAAAGACGTCGAGGCTCCGGAGGGTGCGAGCGTTTTGGAGGCGGCCCAGTTGGCGGGGATAACGATCCCGTCTTTGTGTTTTCATCCCGACCTGACGGTCAAGGCCAACTGCCGGATGTGTGTGGTGGAAATTGAAGGGCGAAAGGGTCCTGTGCCTGCTTGTCAGACAGAAATTGCGGAAGGTATGAAAGTAGCGACCAATTCGGCCGCGATTTGCGCCTTGCGCAAGACCAATTTGGAGCTGATTTTTTCCCAGCATCGCGAGGAGTGCAACGATTGTATTTGGTTATCGGAATGCCAGTTGTTAAAACTGGCCAAGGAATATGGCGCCGATATTGCCAAATACGCCGATCGCAAAGCAAAATGCCCGGTTTATAAATTCGGGCCGATCGAATTCGACCAGACCAAGTGCATCAATTGCCGCAATTGCGTGGAGATGTGTGCCAAGCAGTCGCAATTTCTGGAAGTAGACGACCGGGGCTATAAGATCAATATCAAACCGTCGACTGATCCCAAACGTGATTGCATCTATTGCGGCCAGTGTATCGTCCATTGTCCGGTGGGCGCAATCGAGGCGCAGGGCGAGTTTGAAGAGATCGACGAACCTTTGCGCGACAAGAAAAAAACCGTGGTGGTGCAGTTTGCGCCATCGATCCGTGCCAGTATCGGTGAAATGTTTGGCATGCCCTATGGCTCCGTGGCGACCGGACAACTTGTGGCCGGGTTGCGTAAATTGGGGTTTAATAAGGTGTTTGACGTGTCAACCGCGGCTGATTTTACCACAATCGAAGAAGCCGAGGAGTTGATCGAGCGCGTCAAGACGCAAAAGAATTTGCCGCTGTTCACGTCCTGCTGTCCGGCCTGGGTGCGTTACGTCGAATTCGCGCGACCGGATCTGATTCCAAATTTGACCAGCGCCCGGTCACCCCAATCGATGTTGGGCGGTTTGATAAAAACATTCTGGGCCGAGCGCGAAAAGATAGATCCCAAAAATATTGTAGTAGTATCTATCATGCCGTGCACGGCTAAGAAGTACGACATAACCAGGGAAGACAACCTGATCAATGGTAGTAAACGAATCGATTACGTCTTGACTACGCGCGAGCTTGGCCGCTTGTTTAAACGGCATAATATTGACCTGGCTGGCATGCCCAGCGAAGAAGCCGACGAACCCTTGGGCGAATATTCTGGCGCGGCTGTGATTTATGGCGTGACCGGAGGCGTTATGGAATCGGCCATCAGGACCGCGTATTGGAAGTTGACCGGCGAGAAAGAAAACCTCAAAGTTTTAGAATGCCAGGATGTGCGCGGGATCAAGGGTTTAAAGAGGGCAAAGGTCAATGCCGCGGGTGTGACGTTAAAGGTGGCGGTAGCCAACGGTATGGAGAATGCCCGCATGATTTTAGACGATCTGGCCAAAGATCCCAAGGCTTATGATTACATCGAGATCATGGCCTGTCCCGGCGGCTGTATCGGCGGCGGCGGCCAGCCTTTGCCGGTGTCTGATGAGATCCGCAGGCAGCGCGCGCAGGCGCTGTACTCGATCGATTGCGACAAAACTCTGCGTTTCGCGCACGAAAATCAGTCGGTGCAAAAGATCTACAAGGAGTATTTCAAGGGCGACAAAAAACTGATCCACAAAATATTCCACACGAGTTATTTGAAGAAACAGAAAACAAAGATCGAGAAGTCATAGGATCACATAATAATCTAATCATTTAAAAAAAAATGGAAAGATTAAAAATTCAAGCGTTAAGCCGGGAAGTGATATTGGCTGTTGCGTTGGTCGGGGCGGCTACCTTGGCGCCGCTGTTGCATTCGCAATTGGTTACCGGGACGATTGTTAACGCGACATTATTTGTGGCGGCGATGAGCTTGGGATTCGGGGCCGCTTCCATGATCGCGGCAATTCCCAGTTTGATTGCTCTGGGCGTGGGGACGCTACCCATGGCCTTGGCGCCGATGGTTCCGTTTATAATCGTTTCGAATGTTGTTTTGATGGCCTCGTTTGTGTTGTTGAAAAAATACAGTTTTCCGCGGGCGGCGATATTTGCTTGCCTAGTAAAGTTTTTCTTCCTGGCATCGGCGTCATCGGTGGTCATGAATATTTTTTTACCCAAGGCGTTGTCGCCGGTATTGAGTTCGATGATGGGATGGCCGCAGCTTATAACCGCGGCCTTGGGAGCGGTTGTAGCCTATATTTTTGTGACCCAAAACGCAAAATCCATATGAAATTCAGTAAAAATACGACCTTGGCGGAAGTTCTTGAATTTGGAGGCGCCGAAGAAATTTTGGCAAAATTCAAAGTTCCATGTTTGGGATGTCCGATGGCGAAATCAGAAATGGGCCATCTGATTTTGGGGCAGATTTGCGCCACCTACGAGATCGATGAAACCGAATTGATAAAAGAGCTAAATGTCTTGGCAAAAAAATTTACAAAAAAATGAAACCATAATTTGCATTGTTTGCGTCTTGTGATATTGTAATTAATAATTAACACAAATAAGTATGATGAAATTAAATAAACAAACAGTTTTGCCAGTGGTTTTGTTGGTAGTGTTCGCGATTATCGCCGGAGGAGCGTATTACTTGAAAGCTCATCCTCTTAATTTTACCAAGAACCTAAAGCCAACCGAGGCGGCGCAGAAAGCCGTTGACTATGCCAATAAGAATCTTTTGCAGGGGGGATCGAAAGCGTCGTTTGAATCCGCGGTGGAACAGGACGGAGTTTACGCGTTCAAATTGAAGGTTGATGGCCAGGAATATACTTCTTACGTGACCAAGGACGGAAAAATGATGTTCGTGTCGGGAATTCCGCTGACGGACGCGAAGACGGCCGGGGCCGCGACCGCGGCCACCACGCCGACAGTTTCTAAAACCGATAAACCCGACGTGAAAGTGTTCGTCATGAGCTACTGTCCCTACGGTTTGCAAGCGGAAAAAATGTATCTTCCGGTTTACAACTTGCTGAAAAACAAGGCGACTCTGGGGATTTATTTCGTAAATTATTCGATGCACGGCAAAATGGAAGTTGATGAGAATTTGCGCCAATATTGCATCCAAAAAGACCAGACCGACAAATACGCCGCATATTTGCAGTGTTTTGTGAACGGCGCTGCTCCTACCGCGGCCGGCACAGCTGCCGATTACGCGACCTGCTTGGCTAAATCCGGGATCAATCAAGCGAAACTGAATTCATGCGTGGCCAGCGCCGATAAACAGTTTAACGTTACCAAGGATTATAACGACAAATCGACCTGGATCAGCGGGAGTTATCCCAAGGTTGAGATCAACAATGATCTTAACGAAAAATACGGCGTTCAGGGATCGCCGACGATCGTAATAAACGACAAAGAAGTTAATGTCAGCTCCAGAAGCCCCGAGGCATTTTTGACAACGGTTTGCGCGGCGTTCAACAACCCGCCGGCCGAGTGTAAGACAACTCTTTCCAGTGACGAGCCGTCAACCGGGTTTGGCAGCGGCACGGCTTCCGCCGGCGCGGCTTCGGGCGGTGGTTGCGCGACCCCGGCAGCGACCCCGGCAAAGTAGGTGGGATCGATAAGCCAAATTCTGCAAGCCGCGTCTTTACCGGCGCGGCCATAGACCTTATTATGGTAAAAATCTATTCAACTCCATTTTGTCCCTATTGTGCGACGCTAAAGGAATATTTGACGCACCATAATGTCGAGTATACCGATGTCGATGTTTCGAGCAATGAGCAGGAACGGGACGAAATGATCAAGTTGTCGGGTCAGATCGGAGTGCCAGTGGTCGTTATCGACGGGAAGGTGATCGTTGGTTTTGACAAGGAGGCCATCGATACGGCGGCAAAGATCAACGTTAAAAAATAGTTTTTGCAAAACTGATACACGAATGTGTATCAGTTTTCAGTAAAACAGGAGGCATAAAACTCCTGTAAAACAAAAAATATGAGTAAAATCGCCATCAACGGCTTGGGTCGCATCGGACGCCACGTTTTTAAACTGATCTTAGACGACCATCCGGGACTGGAACTGGTCGCGGTCAACGACCTGTCGGATCCCAAGATCATCGCCCACCTGATAAAATACGATTCGGTTTACGGCCGGTACGAAAAAGACATTGAGGCTACCGATAAAGAATTGATCGTAAAAAGCAAAAAAGGGGAAAAAAGGATCGCGGTTTTGGCGGTGGCCGATCCGGCGAGCCTGCCTTGGAGAAAACTGGGCGTGGATGTGGTTTTGGAGTGCACCGGTAAATTCGTCAACTATGACGATGCCGCCAAGCACCTGATCGCCGGCGCCAAAAAAGTGATCATTTCGGCGCCATCAAAAGATCCGGACAAGATTCCTTCATTTTTGCTGGGGATCAACGCCGGCGACTATGACCCGGCCAAGGTTGATGTCATGGACATGGGTTCTTGCACGACCAACTGCCTGGCCCCGGTGGTGAAGGTTTTAAACGATAATTTCGGTATTGTTAAGGGTTTCATGAGCACGATCCACGCTTATACCAACGACCAAAGGATCCTGGATTTTTCGCACAAGGACGTCAGGAGGGCGCGCGCGGCCGCCATCAATATCATTCCGACGAGCACGGGCGCGGCTAAGGTGATCAATCGGGTGGTGCCACTGCGCGGCAAATTGGATGGGATTGCTTTTCGCGTGCCGGTGCCGACCGTCTCAGTGGTTGATTTTTTCTGTACCTTGGAAAAAGAAACGACGGTCGAGGAAGTCAATTCGGCGTTTGAACTTGCTTCTTTGAAAAAACCCTTGAAAGGAATCCTTGGTTACGAAAAAGCGCCATTGGTCTCCAGTGACTTCATTGGTGAAAGCCATTCATCGATCTTTGACCCGGCGTTAACGATGGTCAACGGCAATATGGTCAAAGTCGTGTCCTGGTACGATAACGAATGGGGTTACGCCACGCGCCTGGTCGAATTCTGCGAATTCATCGCGTCCAAGATTTAAACACGTGATATGCGTGATTTTTTGCCTCGTGACTCGGCGAAAACCAAAATTTCCAGTGGCTTCTTTTGAGGTAAAATAAAAAAACTAACTATTGTCCGCATTCAGCGGACTCAAAATGAAAAAAAATTTTATCGCACTATTCACGCTCATAATTTTGTTTGCATGCCAGGCGCTAAGCGTTTTTGCTGACGGGATGGTTATCAGCCGCCCGGATCCGTATTCGGACAGTTGGGATTTTGGCGATGAAAATGACCAGCAGGCATTCATAAATTTCCGGAACGGTTTGGAAAAAATGATTGTCAGCATTAAGATTGGTGATAATGCGAAGGCAGGTTCGGTTTGGCTCTTTCCGGTGCCGGCCGATCCTGGCAAAGTTGTGATTGATGTTGTCGATGAGTTGCCGCAGATGAATGGCGAAAACGTGTCCGATGTTGCCAAGATTAATTTGGACAACGCGCGGACGGCGCTTTTTGGAACACAGATATATCCGGCACTGACCTCGATCTTTGGTGTGACGATGGGTGGTGTTAGCGAGCCAACCTCTGACTCGGGCGTTATGTTGTCCGATTCCATTGCCGGCGGAGTGGCGACACAATCGGCCCAGCCCGATGTCGCGGTCTACGAACATCTGGATAAAGAAGGCATGACCTCGGAAATTGTGACCGCCAAAACCGCCGACGGACTGTATGATTATTTAAAGAATAAAGGATTGACCATTGAAAAGGGGATGATTCCGGCATTGCAAAATTACATTGGCCAAGATTACTCCTTTGTTGTTTCCTGGATGGCTTCCGATCAGCAAAACCAATCCGACCCGGCGGGCGACCAGGGCCAAACGCAGTCGGATGGCGAGATCAAAGCCAACATTGATTATTACCTAGGCCAGCCTGAGCTCTGGGGGATCGTCAATTCGATCAGGTTAAAATATCCGGTTCTGGAAAATCCGATGGACAGTTCAACGGCGCAAAGCAATGCGTCATATCTAAGATCGGCTCCGGGCGCCAAAGCATTGGCGGAACTGACAAAAGACATCCAAGGCAGTCCGTTCGCGCAAACATTGAAAGATCGCGGTTCAAATCCATCGGGATATCTTCAGGCGCAGACGGCGCCCGCGAACAGCGGTATAAAGGGGGTATCGGTGATTTTTCCGTCCAAGGAAATTTACTTCCCGCTTTTGCCGACGAGCGTTTACGAAAGTAAAGTTGTGCCGGCAACGATCAAAGTCGTGGGATTTGTCTCGCCGCAAGTTTTTCAAAACATAAAAAATTTCACGACGATCGGATATTTCACCAACAACCGCAACGGGATCTCGGCAGCCACGAAGGATTTTTACGGTGATGTTGCCAGCGACAAATACACCAAGATCGAGATTAATGCGCCGTCGAAATATTTGACGGACGATCTGTTAATGATCAATCGGGCGCCGCTTAATGTTTTTTTGGCTTCGTTGATCGCCGATTATCAGATCGTAACCTTTGTGATTTTATTGGTTATTTGTTCATTGGCGACGGCATTTATTGTCGGGTTGTTGCTCTTGCGGGGCATTGCGGGATGCCTGAAGAAAACGATAATATTTGCGTTTGCCAATTGTTTGACGATTATTGGCCTGATCGTGGCGCTGATTTTTGAGAGTACGGGCAAACAAGACGTTGCCGCCGCGGATATTTTGGCCAAGATCAGGGGAAAAGGCTATTTTTGGAAAAGAAGGACTGCGGCCGTGCTGTTGGCGGTATCTTTTGTCTGGTTGTTTTTCGGGATTTTGTTTAACTCTCTTTTTCAATCGATAAGTTTGATCGTTCCCTTCTTGTTATTGATCGCCGCTTTGGAGCTAAGAAGGATCAGGGAATCAGACGAGATCATTTTTGATGATTTGAAAAAGATGGATTATTCAACTTGGTTTTTTATGCCGCACGGGCAAAACAAACTATTGTTCGTGGCCTCTTTTTCGGCGCTGTTTTTGTTGATTTCGTGGCTTGCGGTTGGACTGGTGAAATTAATTGTGTAGCCCAATGAAGATGTTGTTTTCAATGCAAACGGCTAAATATATCGCGATTTGCTTGGCGGTCGCCATCGCCGTCGCTGTCGTTTCCCGGGGCGCGACGCAGGCGTTTATTCTAAGCGATCTTGGAGGCGCGACGCCGTCATTTTTTCAGATCATCGGCTCGTGGTTTGTTCCGTTGTTTAAATCACAGCTTGAAAACGGTCCCGTTCCTGAAAACTCGCGGGAATTTTATTGCGAATCATTTTGCGAGAGCCATAATTTGGGACAGTCGAGGGCGGCAACGGCTTGCCGGGGGCAAGATTTAAGCAATTGTTGTTGCGAAAAATCAAATTGTGCCAAGTTCGGGGAAACTATCGATGACTTATCGCTAACGAGTTGTTGCGACGGGCTGGATGATGTTTTTTTGGAATCAAAAAGTATTTGCATAAAAAAAACCGGCAACGAGGAAGAGATGCCCTGTGCATTTGATACTCAGTGCGCCAGCGGCCTTAAGTGCATGAATTTTAGAGGATCAAGTTATTGCGTGGACATCGACCACCAAACGTCCGGAGCCATTTGTACATTCGATAACGATTGCGCGCCGGGATATGTTTGTAATTTCGGCGCCAACGATGGTTGGAGTGAATGCGTTCCCAAAAGCACAGGCAAAGAAGGAACCTCATGCGCGTTTGATTCCGATTGTGCAGAGGGCAACAAATGCCTGTCGCTGGATTCCAACGATTTTACAAAAAAAACGTGCGTCAACATTAACCACCAGACTACCGGTGCGGTTTGTAATTTCAATGAGGACTGCGCTTCGGGATATGTGTGCAAGCAAGACACTTCGGGTGGAATCGAATCGAAGTGCGCCGCTAAGCTACCCTGCGTAAAAGAAGGAGAGGCCATTGATGTGTTTGCCCAATTGGAATGCTGTTTTGGACTTAAATCAATCAATAACTTAAGCGATATTGGAATAATGCCAATGAATTCGAATGAATCAAGTGTCTGCGCCAATTGCGGCGACAAGATCTGCGGCAAAGGTGAAAATCGCTATAACTGTCCGGAAGATTGCGGTTCTCCGCCGGAATCAAGTCCGGCGCCAGCGCCTGGGCCGGCCATCTTGCGTGGCGTCGCATTGATGCCGGGACAGTGCAGAACATTGCCTTGTTCGGCAAGCAGCGGTGGGTCGCAAGCAGCGGCCAGCACCGTTCTTATGAGTTGCGGCGATAAAGTTACCCAAGTAACTTGCGCCAATGGTTCGTTAAGCATAAATAACAGTGTTGTGTGTTGCGATGACGCAATAAAAAAATAAAAAATGATCAAAAAGGAGAGTTATTATCCGGACCCGGCGGCGTAGAAGCGGGCATGGCAAAAAAATGTTTACTCGTACATTTTTTACTTGATAATTGTGTTAATTTTTTTGTTCCCCCGCTTTTGCTTCTAAGCGATCGGAAAGCGTTCCCTGGATTGTTTTGTAATCATGAAATATGAACACTCGAATTAAAGTGAAAAATATCGTATTTGGAGTTATATTTGCTTTCCTTTTGATTGGCGCCGTAGCCATTGCAATTCCGATGCTGAATAACGGAAAAATTTGTTACGGGGCTGGCGAAGGCGCCCAAGGGCTTCGGGCGGCAGGAACAACTTTATCGTGCTGTCCCGGTTTGTCGGCGATAGCCGATTCCAGGTGCGGTAATTCGGATTGTTCCATGGTAACAATGACCGAGGGTTTTGTTTGTGCCAAGTGCGGCGATAGTATTTGCGGCAAAGGGGAAAACAAAGCCAATTGTCCGCAGGATTGCAAATAGATGATACTCAAATAAATCAAAATGATAATGCGTCCCCGCCGCGGCAATCAGTCGCGCAAAATATATGAGAAGAAATAATATTAAGGGATTGGCGATTTTATTCGCGGTTACCATGATTGGTAGTATTGGCGGTCGGGTTTTGGCAGATGGCGTGACCATTGCGCCGTCTCCGGTTGGGGACGCAGAGATGGTTGGTGAGCGCGGGCAACAGGCTTTCATTAATTATGAAAACGGAACGGAGAAATTATTCATCGGAGTTGATACCGGAAATATCGGCGCGGGCAGTGCCTGGATTGTTCCAATACCGGGCAGTCCGGAAATCATTAAGGTTGACGTGGCATCGGAGTGGCCGGTTTTTGCCGGCGATGAGGTTTTTTCGAAATTAAAAATCAATCTTGACCAAGGTCTGGGAGCTTTGGTGGGTATTGGAGCCGCCGGACAGCTGTGGCCGCTGCCGTTTTTGGGGATCCGCGGCATATCCAGCATGAGCATGGGGGCCGTTGATAATTCGTCGGTTTCTGGCGGCGATGTTGTCGTTGCCAGCCATCTTGAAAAAAACGGTCTGACGATAGAAGTCATTACCGCCAAAGACAGCCAAGCCATTGATAATTATCTTGTACAAAAAGGATTTAATCTGAACGGACGAAACCTGTTGCATCTTAACGACTATATAAATAAAGATTACAGCTTTGTGGTTGCTTGGGTTGGCGTACCTCAAGATTCTGCGGTCCGCGGCATCATCGTGAATTTCCCGACTGCTAAGTTATATTATCCGATGATGCTTACGAGTGCTTACGGTGACGCGATAATTCCTATTACGGTTCGGGTTCTGGGGCATGTGACGCCCGAAATCCCCGCTGTAATCAAAAACTACGCCAAGACCACCTATTATACAAAAACGAATAATTACGAATTTAACGCAGTCGATTCCTCGAGCGGCCCGGACATGGCCATATCGCCGGAACTGAAAAATTTTTACGGCGTAAAAAAACCTTGGATTGGCAACGAGGATTACACAAAAATTGAAATCAACGCGCCCTCCAAATTGTTTACCGGCGACATCTGGATAATAGACCAAAGACCTTTAAAAATTTTTATCGTGACCTGGCTTTCATCACACGTGCCGGAGGCCATGTTGGGGATTTATCTGCTGGTTTCGATGTTGGCCGGAGCTGCGGCGGGTTTTATTTGCTACCGCAGGCCGGCCAAGTGCGCGGTCATCGGCTTGGGTAATATTTGCACAATTATCGGTGTGGCGGTCTTGTTCAAAATAATGAAAGGCAAAGAACGGGAAAACCGAAAAACGCTAAAATTCTACGTGATTTTTAGCCTGATTTTTGTTGTTTTGCTGATTTTAGCCGCGGTTGGACTGTCTTACTGGTCAATGCCGGAAAATTTTCCGTCAATCAATCAAACAGTTCAGGATATCTCGGTTTCCGGAATATTAGGTTTTATCTTTCTCTTTGTGTTGCCGATCTATTACCTGCTGGTTTCGGCGTTTACTGGCGCGATCGCGGGCTGGATTTGTTTTAGAAAACCCGCAAAATACGCGTTAATCGGGTTGGGGAATATCATGCCTGTTCTGGGATTGATGTTTTTATTTGAAGCAAAAATAGGTCCGGAACGCGAGAATAAGAAATCCGTAACATTCATTGGTTTATACTATACGATTTTTATCGTTTTGTTCTTCGGTCTGGCCGCCTGCATCGCTTTTTCTTTTACTAAATTGCAGCCGATATTGAGCAAAAGCAGCGCCAGTTGCGCCGACGCGGGTTTGTATGCGTATTCCGATTTCTGGAAGAAAAACATACAATGCTGCGCGGGCTTGGACAAGGTCGTGACCGAATACAGCAGAGATGAGCAAAAGTGCGCGCGGATCGCGCCGCTCGATTTTGCCTGTATTAAGTGCGGCGACGGCGATTGTGGCGCCTACGAAGACGAGTGTAACTGTCCGCGAGACTGTCCCTGCACCGGCAAAGGCGGCCAACCCACTTACAAACAGCCCTGTTGCATTGGGTTAAGAGCAGCTTCTTTCGGTGAGTCATCCGGTTCCTGTTATGAAACGCCGCCCTGCGTCAAGGACGGAGAAACCATGGAGATTGGCGGCGGCGATCTTGGTTTTGAATGTTGCGACGGGCTAAAACAGATAATGGTTTGGAACGCGCAAAATAACGCGTTATCTATGTGTATAAAGTCCGGCGGGCAAAGGGAAGGTATGGCGTGCGATTTCGATGAAGATTGTATTAATGGGCTGAAATGCAAATCGTTTTTTGCCAGCGGTATATTAAACGAAACCTGTATTAATCCGGGCCATCAGGCAGAGGGGGATCCCTGCAACGATGACATTGATTGCGCGCCAGGATTAAAATGCGCGCCAGGCAAAGATGACATTACTAACACAACGTGTCAGTGATGGCAAAATTATGATGGTGTCGAATTGTACCCGCAACCCTTAATATAGTCTGCGGGATTGCAAATAATCATTAATCAAATAAAATATAAATGATAATTAAATAAAAACCAAAGATTAAAAAAGGAGAATGTATTGGCCCAAGAGCGAGCGTGGTTTGATTTAAGCCAAAACTATGCAAAACAACAAAAAAATTGTTATAGGGTTAATATTTACGGTATTGTTTGTTTCTATTGTTCCGGCGGCGAAAGCGGAAGCGTTTGGTTTTGGCGATATTCAAAGTCGGATAATCTTAATTCCGCAAGGGATCGTCCAATGGTTTCAGGGATTGGGTCAATTTTTTAATTTTCACAATAAGGAGGCAAACAATAAAATCGGAAATCAGCAGGAAGCCAATCCCGAGCCGGTAAGCCCAAATAATGCCACTGGCACGCCCAAGGCGGGAAATCCGGATTTTAAGCCGGAAATTGCGTCAGTTGCCGGGTGTAAGAATGAAGACGAAGTCGTTGATACGAAAAGCCAGAAATGCTGCGCCGGATTCCAGGCGCTTAAAGTGGTGAAGTTGGGAATTGGGGAATTGTGCAGCGATGAAATTTCCGGTTATGTTTGCGCCAAGTGCGGAGACGGTATTTGCGGCAAGGGTGAAAACGTTTGCAATTGCGCCCAAGATTGCGCGCAAGGCGCTGATTCTGAAGTTGCCAAAGCTATGACTTGCGACCAGGCGTGCAAATCGCTGGGTTATCAATCGAGTTATTGCAACGTTTTTACGTGGAAACAGACAAGCGCCAATCCGGATGCTTTTACTCCCGCAGGCGGTACGTGTTTGAAAGGAGACGATCAAATGCAATCTTATCGAATAAATGTCAGTGATTGCGTTAATCGCGATCTTGATACAAATCGGATAACTGCCGGAAGCCAAGGCAGGCAGTGCTGTTGCAAGGGTGAGCCGCTGAACGCTTCTACCTGTCCGAAAATCAATTGGCCGAATGGATCGACGGATTGCATCGAAGAATCGGGTTGGATGAAAAATCCCAAAAGCGGCGAGTGTTGCTGGTATCGGGCAATGTGCTATGGCCCGGAAAATTGGGAACAATATAAAACAAAAGAAGAATGCCAGAATCCTTGCGCGCTTGATCAAGGGAAACAAACATGCTGCCGAAGCGGTGTCTGCGAAAAAGTAACTCTTAATTGCGGTATTACCAATAAAGTTGATTCGGATTGGATGGCATGCGACAGCCAGTGCAAGCCGTTCGCCGAATGCAAGCCAAAGAATGATGTTTGGGATTCATGCGACGCGCTTTGCCAAAAAAACGGTTTGGGAAAAGTTACCGATTGTATCGCTGGCGTTGGAAGATCGATCATTAACCCCGATAACGGGTTTGGTTGCTGCTGCGAAAAAACGGTTTGCGCGCCGGAGGGAGAAAAAGCCGATACGATCAAGGGACAGCAATGTTGCGCCGGCCTCAAGAATATCAGCGATTTGAGTTCGGGCGGAATTGACAGTTTGTGCATAAACCCGGCGCATCAAAAAGCCGATTCAATTTGTACATTTGACGAAGACTGCGCGCCGGGATTAAAATGCAAACGATTTTCGGGCGCCGCGTCCGGGCAGGATATGAATTCGCATTGCGTTAATCTAAATAATCAGAAGGAAGGCGCGGATTGCATTTTTGACGATGATTGCGCCACAGGTTATACCTGTCAGATGAATATGGCGAATGGGTCCAAAAAATGCACGAATAAAAGCATTGCGCCGATAACGGGGTCACCGGATAATGGATTTAACGGTTTAAACACATCTTCAAACAGCCTGACGAATAGTCTGAAAAATTTGGGTGTTTGCTCAAAAACAGACAAAGGTTGCTGCTTAAGTGATGGCACGTGTTCTAACCAGGGTTGCGATCCGGGACAGAAATTCGCGATTGAAAGCTGTGACGCGAATTGTGTGCCGGTGGGTGAATGCGTCGGGACAGTGCTTACGCCAAGCCAACAGGTGACCGCCTGCGACCAGGCTTGCAAACAAGCAGGGCGGGTTAGCGGCACTTGTCTTGATCCGATGGCGGCCAATAGCCTTACAAATTATTTTCCGCTAATGGAGCGAGATAAAGTTTGCGTATTGCCGCAATCGTGCTATTGCAAACAAACAGCGGATAATGGCGTGTTTTCCGCCGATGCCGATGCAAGGTGCGCCGCCACCGGCGGAACCTGGTATTCATCTGGCAGCGGTTGTTCGTGTCCATATGGCAAAACGTGGGCTTCCGATACCGAAGGATGCTTGGCTGTTCCTTTGCCTTGCGCCCAAACCGGAATTATTATGACTCAAATTGACCGGGAATGTTGCGCGGGTTTGGTCAAGGTTGAGGGACCGGTCGGTTTTACGGCATCGGCGCCGTTCCTTTGCCAGAAATCTTGCGCTAAGACTTCTCAACCGTGCCGCATGGATTTTAATTCAACCAGCCAGGACTGTTGCCTTGGCTCCATCTGTTCGGCGGGAAAATGTATTTTAGCGATCAACTGAAAATCATGCGAATCAATAAAAAAATCATATGGTAAATGCAAAATCGACGCATCAAGAATCGATCGGTTCTCGCCAATGGCTTTGCTGACCTGCGAAGATTCCGGAGTGTTTTTTACCGATCCAAATCACAATTGTTGCCAAGGGCTGGTTAGGGCGTTGGTTCCAGCGGTTGGAGATTGCCCGGTTGGCAGTCTTTGCACCGGGGTGCCGTATTATGTTTGTACGTCTGCCTGTTTTGTATTGGACCAGAGTTGCGTGTCATACGATGATTTTCAAAAATCGACGGGAAGTCAAACAAATTTATGTTGTTTTGATTTTATTAATTTTAGACCACCCCGCCAAGGCGGGGTGGAACAAAATTAATGAGGAGTCCAGAGGAAACATCCTCTGGTCCCGCCATGGCGGGGAACTTCGATTAAGAAATATATATTGATTAAAAATTTAGGTTGCTCTCCGCAAACAGCAAAATGCGAACCAATAACGGGTGAAATTGACAGCGGCAATAACTGATTGTGCGAAAATAACCAAAGCCAGGAATCTGTCTTTACAATAAAGTTTGCGGCAATGGCGTATGACTTGTGGGAAACAAATGATATTGATTTTAGGTTGCAGATAATCAACAATAAATTAATTAAAAAGCTAACCTTATAAATATAATGAAGCAAAAATATAATCGAAGTAAAATCAAAAAATGAAAATAATTAATAAAATCATAGTTTGCATATCATTAACAGTATTTGCGGCAGCAATTTTGGCGCCAGTTATATCTAAAGCCGCTTGGTTGGATGACATGCAATCACAGATCGAATCTTTGCGCCAGCAAATGGATCGCCTTATGGTTTCAGTGTATGCCCTTCATGCCAATCCGGCCGCTGACAAGCAGGTTGCGGACGATTGCAGTTTTGACACTTGTCGCGCGGGAAGCGCGGGATGTAACATAATGTGCGATGGCGTTTTTTGGTCAACACCGGCAACTAACGCGTCAAACATATCAAAATGCAAGTATAGCGGTAATTTATTGACCGTGGTTGATAATGAGGGACATGTTTTTGAAACAAATTGCGCAAAGATTGATACAATTAACGACACGGCTTGCGTATCGCAAGGCGCGTTAGTGTATCCAAATTGGGATAATAACAAGCCGCACAAATGCTGCGGAGGGCACGGCATAGACGATTGCGACAGCAATGGCAAATGCTCCAATGATGGCACGCAAATTTGCGCCAATTGCGGAGATAAAATCTGCGGCAAGGGGGAAAATAAAATCAACTGTCCGCAAGATTGTGAAAAGTTCTGGCCATGCGCCAGGGAAGGAGAATTAATTTATAATCAGGACGCGAGTACATATAGCGAAAGGGAAAAACCATGTTGTAGTGGATTAAAGGGAATTTCGTATTCGTACTTTAGTGGCGGTTTGTGTACAAATGCATCCAACATGATATGTACTAATTGTGGTGATGGTATTTGCGGTAAGGGCGAGAATGGCTGCAATTGCCCAAGTGATTGCAAAAAAAGCGACTATTGCGGCAAAAAATACGGTTCTTTGCCTTCCAGCGATGAAAAAAAAGGTTGTGAAAATGTTGGGGGATTGATTGTCGGCAATAATTCAAATAGTATGCAGTATGTTTGCCAATGTTGCCAGGATTCGGATAAAGGCAAGAAATATTATTCGAAAGGCACGGTCGCGGTGACCGTTAAAAATATAGAAAATCAATACACCGACCAATGCGTTGGAAGTGTATTGCAGGAATGGTATTGTAATGGTGAGAATATTGCCAATCAAGAAAATTATAATTGCCCGAATGGTTGCAGTGACGGTGCGTGTGTATACAAAAAATGATAATGTTGGTTAGCCACCCGTACGGTTGTCGCGATCAGTTTTGCCGTGCGCATCGATTAATTAGGGCGTAATTAAATGAAAAAAAATGAAAAAATCATTGCTGCTGTAGTATTGTTATTTGTTTTGTTGTGTGCGGGTTGGTTGATTTGCTGTATCTCTCTTAGAATCGAGACATTTCCAAATCCGACTGCAAAAAATAGCGAAAATTTGAATATTTCCAATGATCCATGCTTGGTCGATAATGACTGCGGGCAGGCGTGCGATGACTGTGCCAATAAAAAATTAAACGAAACCAGGGATGTCGCGTGCAATACCAACGGAGGGAAACAACCAGTATGGGCAAATGGTGAAACTTGCAAATGCATCGACGGTATTTGTAAAAAAGTAACATTTAATGATATTGACGCCCAAGCGGCTTTGGAAAAAATAAGGGACGATAGCGGCGTGGATTATTTGAAGAATGAACCTGTTGGGGGCAATAACGGAATGATGCGCTGGACAATAGGGCGCGATAGCGATGTGTATGAAGTTGGTTTTTGGGCGAAGGGGTTGGATTTTACGGCGGTTAAGCCGGAGGTATTGGCAAAGGTTTTAAAAAGCCTGTTGGACATGGGATTTGCGATTGATCCGGTTGATACTTACCATCGGGCAGATACGAACGTAGGGAATAAGGATGGTTACCGGCGAGGTGGTACCGTTTGCGATCTGGTGAGCGGACTGACAACCGCGGATTTTATTGGAGAACCCGAGCCGGGATTGATAGATATTATGGTTGGATGCGGCGACTTGACCGGCAACGAAGGAATTGGGCTTCCGATCGATCCGGAAAAAACCAAAATCAAAAACCTTCCCTATTTGGCCGTTTCCGTCAAAGAGATAACTGATTCTTGGAGTAAATATAATTACATTTCTGTTACCGGTAAAATCAGCGCGATAAAATTTAACAATTTGCAGGCGTCAATTCTGATTTCAGATAACGAAGGCAATTATGCGTTGGCGTTAATCAGTGATGCTCCAGCAATGGAAAATAACAAAGAGATCCTTTCCAATCTCAAAAAAGGAGATAGCGTTGCGGTTAGCGGCGTTGCGGAAATTACCGAGCCGCCTTATTGGGATTTTGAAAAAAGCTTTAATGATGCAAGCAAATTGCCCAGCCAGATTGGAGCGATCTCGGTAATTGGGAAAATTGTTTCAGCCGGACCGTTTGATTTTTCAAAATTAAAAACAAACGATTGCCCGCCGATTGGCCAGGCTTCGCCTGATTTTTGTCGATACGGCATTTTATCGCCGAAATTGGAAAATAACTGCGTTGCGGGTTTTGTTTGCGCAAAAACAGATGCGTTTTCCAATTGTTCACTAGCTTGCAAGGCAAAAAGCTATAAATTTGGCACTTGTGGAAAATTTCTGAAACCGGCGCCCGAAGAAATAATCGGGAAAGCCGATTGCCTTCAATATACCTATACCTTTTCATCGGCGGCAGACGGTTTGAATTGTTGGTGCCATAACGAATCCGACGATCAATAAATCAAAAAAAATGATTAAAAAAGGAGAATTGTATTGGCCGGACGCGGCGGCTAAAAAAAAGGCTTGGTTAAAATCAAAGAACGTTTACGCGGAGGCGGAAAAAAATCCGGTCAAATTTTGGGAAAAAATAGCCAAAGAACTGGTTTGGAAAAAAAAATGGAGCAAGGTTTATGCCGACACTCCGCCGCACATCAAATGGTTTGCCGGTGCCAAGTTAAATATCACGGAAAATTGTCTTGACCGGCATTTGAGCCTGCGCAAGAACAAAGTGGCCTTGATTTGGGAAGGCGATGACGATAAGGAGCCGTCGCGGACATTGACCTACTACGATCTTTACAGGCAGGTAAACAAACTGGCCAACGCGCTCAAAAATATCGGAGTAAAAAAGGGCGACCGGGTGTCGATATATTTACCGATGATTCCGGAGGTGGTGGTATCGATGCTGGCCTGTGCGCGCATAGGCGCGGTGCATTCGGTGGTGTTCTCGGCATTCTCGGCGCCAGCCCTGCAGGTGCGTATCCAGGACGCGGGCGCTAAAGTTTTGATTACGTCGGATGGATATTACCGCCGCGGCAAGGCCGTGGAATTGAAAAAACAGGCCGATGAGGCGTTAAACGGCACTACTGTTGAGAAAGTCATTGTCGTGCGGCGTATGGGTGATAAAATCCAGGCACCAATAACCGAGGGGCGCGATTTGTGGTATGACCAGATTGTCAAGAATGAATCCGACGAGTGCGCGCCAACGGTAATGGATACCGAGGATCCGATGTTTATTTTGTATACCAGCGGTTCAACCGGCAAGCCAAAAGGCACGTTGCAAACCTGCGGCGGCTACATGGTTTCCGCCTATGTCTCGGATAAATGGATTTTCGATTTGAACGACGAGAGTATTTTTTTGTCCACGGCCGACATCGGTTGGATCACGGGGCACACTTATTCCTGCTATGGTCCGCTTTTAAACGGTATAACTTTTTTGCAGGCCGAGGGCTCTCCGGACTATCCCAATCCGGCCCGCTGGGCCGATGCGTTGGAAAAATACGGGGTGACGATATTCTACACCGCCCCTACGGCCATCAGGATGTTTATGAAGAACGGTGCCGATATTTTAAAGCCCTACGCTTTTAAGACACTTCAAGTGCTTGGATCCGTTGGCGAACCGATTTCGGAAAAAGCCTGGTCATGGTTTTATCGGGAAGTTGGCAAAGGAAAGTGTTCTTTTGTCGATACTTGGTGGCAAACCGAGACTGGCGGAATTATCGTAACGTCGCTGCCCGGCATCGGCCCGTTTAGGCCCGCTTATACCGGATTGCCTTTACCCGGAGTGCGGATCCGGATTTTGGATGACCAGGGAAAACCTTGCAAAGCCGATCAGGAAGGCAATGTTTGTCTTGTGTCGCCGTTTTGTCCAGGATTGTTGCGCGGCGTATGGCAAAACGAGCAAAAATTTTTAGAAACTTACTGGAGCCAGTATCCCGGCAATAAGATCTATTTTTCCGGGGATTTGGGCATTAAAGACAAAAACGGCCTGATCCGGATCGTCGGCCGCGCCGATGATATGATCAAGGTTGCCGGTCACCGTTTGACTTCGGGTGAAATGGAAGCCGCGGCTTGCAAGGTGACGACCGTGGCGGAGTGCGCGATTGTGGGCGCAAGCGACGAGATCAAAAGCGTAGTACCCGTTGCGTTTGTGGTGGCCAAGCCGAACGCGGCCAGCGAAACAATTGCTGCTGACGTTACCAAAGCCATTCGCGAAACGATCGGTCCGATTGCTTCCCCGCGCAAGGTTTACCTCGTGCCCGACCTGCCTAAAACCCGCTCGGGCAAGATCATGCGCCGCCTGCTGCGCAAAGCCATTACCGGCGAGGAAATGGGCGATCTATCCACTTTGGCTAACCCTGAGATCATGGAAAAGATCAAGGAAATCGTTAAAAATCCGGCGTAATTATTTTAAAAGGCAAGGAGGGGATTGGGAGTTTAACAGGCCGCTTAAAGAGCAGCATGCCATTCAATCAGGAAATGGAAGACTATAAGAGCATAATCGAACAAAAAATGGACCTCAGGTCAGCGGGTCTTGTTTTTAAAGATATTTTGCCATTGGGCGAGCAAAAAGCAGAGGAGTTTGCCAGGGCGCTAGCAGACGGTGATGTAGATAATTGCCAGAGGCTGTGGGATGATTACAAGCGGAGAAATCCTAAAGCGCTCAATTAGGCGTATTAAAAGTTAATAATTCGTAAGCGTGAAAAGTCAAAGTAGTAGTTGCCAGGCCTGCGCAATAATTTTGGAAAACATTAATTTATTTTGCAAAAAGGGGTAAAACTTACCACGTATCGCAAAAAACAAAAGATGGAACGAATCGAGGAAAAAAAATATGACGAGCAATTCGACAATGAGAACAGGGACGAGCAATTGAAGAATAGAGTGATGAGAAGATATTCCAAAAAAGAAATACCATCCGATGACGGCGGTAAGCGCAACATACAACGAGTGGAGTTGAGTTTTGAAATTCCAAACAAGAATCCTATTGACAAGAAGACTGTTAAAATTGCGCGGTGTGAAATAGTCGATAAATTAAAAAATGGCATTGGAAAAGAAAAAGCGGGTGAACCGAAGATTGAATTTAATTGGGTTGAAGAGACTGATTTTGGGGGAGGGAAAGAGTCTAAAATTTTACCGCCTTATATCGCAAGTCATTTGTTTAAATTTGCCCAGTGTGCCTCGAAAGAGAGCCTTATTGAAGAAATAGGGAGGTTGCGGGAAATGTATGTTTTCGGGTGCGAACAAGACGCGAAAATATATGATGCTTTTGGAGGAGAAGAAGGGTGGTTTCGGGCAAAGACAGACGAGGTTTTAAAAGATCAGGGAACGCAGATTGGGAAAATAACAATCGCGCCGTCTTTAGACACAGAAAGACGCGTCGAAACTGAAAAATTATTACGGCTTGGGAGGAAGGTCGCAATGGAAAAATTATACGCAGATTTTTTTAGTCTCTATGGAGCCCCGGATGGTGAATTTAAGGCCGTTCAATTCGCTTACGCATTAGTCTCTAATACCGGCCTGACGGCAACTGAACTGTGGGAAGAATATCGTGATAAAAAAGAAAAAGCGAACGATAAAATGCGACAACCAGGAATGGCGAGCGCGTAAAAAACTATAAAATCACGTCAAATTCAGTTTTATGGCGGCTTCCATTAATAATATGCATATATTACCCGTCAGATTTGCTTTTGATTTTGGTTTTCCGACCGAGCGGAATTTGAGGTGTAGCAATAGCTACATAAAAAATTACGCGACCGAGGAAAAGCAAAATATGGGGCAAAGATGCGGGCATGGTATGTATATTATTTATGGAAGTCGCCTAAGTGTAGTATAATAAATTCATAATTTGTTAGACCCTGCGGTCTTGCCGATACATTGAGAAAATAAAAGTATTTACATTTCTACGATTATGAAATTCAACAACATAGCTTTTGTGATTCTGTCGCTAAGTTTGATTACGTTTGCATTACCGATTAGCAGGGCCGGTGCCAGCGAGCCGTCGATTGATCAGCTTCAGGTCCAAATTAACACGTTAAAAGAATCAATTGACCAATTCGCGCTCTTGTTGCAACCGCGGTTGGCGGCATACAATTCGGCCGCAGGCCAGAATATCGCAACGGTCCAAGCGGATGCCGCGGTGAAAAAAGCGATTGATTACGTCAACAAAAATATGCTTTCTTCGGGTACTGTGGCAACCTACAAAGGCATTAAAGATGAAAATGGTTTATATTCTTTTACGCTGACCGTTCAAGGAAAGGATTATCCGGCCTATGTTACTAAAAATGTCAAACTTCTATTTGCCGAAGGCATTTCTCAGGCGATTGATTTGGATAAAATCCCGGAAACAATTGCGGTGGTCAGCACAGAGGTGGCAAAGTCGGATAAACCCGATGTGAAATTGTTTGTGATGAGCTATTGTCCTTATGGTTTGCAGGCGCAAAAAATGTATCTGCCGGTTTATAATTTGTTGAAAGATAAGGCGACGATGGGAATCTATTTCGTTGATTATTCTATGCACGGCAAAAAAGAAATTGACGAGAATTTGCGCCAATATTGCATCCAAAAAGAGCAAACCGATAAATATGCCGCTTATTTGAAATGCTTTACCATGTCAACGACTGCGGCGGACGGGATTGCTGATTATGCCAAGTGTCTGGCGACCGCGGCCATTGACCAAACCAAGTTGGCGGCATGCGTAGCCGCGACCGACACGCAGTTCAAAGTTACAGCTAATTATAATGATAAAACGATTTGGTTGAACGGCAGTTATCCGAAATTTGATGTTAATGCCGATCTGAACACCAAATATAATGTCCAAGGTTCGCCCACGATCGTAATCAACGACCAAGATGTTTCGTCATCGCTGGCAACCCGTTCCTCCGAAGCTCTAAAACAGCTGATTTGCTCGGCTTTCAATAACCCGCCGGCCGAATGCAAGACCGTTTTATCCAACGACCAGCCCTCAACCGGATTTGGCGGCGGCACCACAACAACCGCCTCCGGCGGTTGCGGCAATTGATTTGTAGTTTTGAGGGTCTGTCCTGCGAAGCTTTAGCGTAGGAGGAGATTTTGATTGAGGAAAAATGTGGTAAAATAGGATCATGGAAGCAATGGAATTTTAGCAGTTTTTGTTTTGGGATGTGAATCCCAAAAATATTGATCCGCAAAAAGAACGCGCAATAAATGGAATCAAATTAAAATTATGGAAACAGAAAATCAAAAAAGGGATATTTTTATTACAAAAGGAACGACCAACTGGCTTTTTATTGTTGTAGTGGCCTTGGTTGCCGGAGCGGTAGGCGGCGCATTGACGATCTACATTAACGATACGATCCGCCAAACCGATTCGTTGTCGCAAACCGCTATTCTTAATAGACCGCAAACGCAGCCGTCGCAAGGGGACATACCGGCCGGGACATTGGAAGCGCTCAAAAATATGTCTATAGATGGTAGCAAACTAAATAACGGTCAATATTTATCAGATATTATCGATTGCGCCGGAGTTCGGGGAACTTGTAATCAAGGTGGCAGGTTTTATTGGGGTTTGGATGCAAATAACGCGCTCTTTGGAGATTTTAATAATGACGGTACTCAAGAGGCGGTAGTCGGTATTCGTGGTGGCTCTGTTGATGGCAAGGATGATCTTGCTAAAGCTTTGACTGATCCTGGAGTTGATTTCGAATATTTAGTTTTAGTCAAGACGGTGGATGGACAACTTCAAATTGTCGATAGAATGGACTCTCCAACGGATTTTTCCGATATTTGGCAGCGCATTAATAGCATAACCGTTAATAATGGCCAATTTACAGCTGATATTTCGGAAGGAATAAACTGTGGCGATAGCAAAGGAATACAAAATATAAAACGGACTTATAAAATTAATATTTTAGACGATAAATTTAATATTCTAGGTATTACCCCTTCCGCAAGTGATTTGACGCACGGTAATGGCGTATGCGCGGGTTTGAAAACCTGCTCTGAGGTATGCGCGAATAAAGGTTATTCTTCGGCTGTATGCAACGGATTTCAATTCGGGCCCAACGAAATCGATTGTCCAAATGGATACACCGATTCGTATGAGTCAACCAGTGATTGTATAAACTTTAAGCTTATTCCGAATCAGGGAGAAGCTTGCTGCTGCAAATAACGTCGGCGTCGGCGCAAAAAACGACACCTCAACCCTAATGAACCCTGAAAGCGTGGTAAAATAAAGGAAGTTGTGATGGCAAAACCGGCCTAAAAATGGTAAAATACGATTATGGAATTCAGGCAGGCGCTGTTTTGGGACGTGAATCCGCGGAATATAGATCCCGACAAGAATGCCCAATACGTGATTGAGCGGATTTTGGATTTTGGGCAGGATTCGGAGATAAAGTGGATGTGGGATTATTATGACAAGCCGCTGATAAAAAAAATCGTGGGAAAGTCGCGTTGTTTAAGCCCGCGGACAAAAAACGCATGGAATCTTCTTCTGAAAAATTATTAAATTTCGGTATTTTGGGAGCGCAAACTCAAAAGGCGCTTGAGTTTTTTTCGACCCAAAAGTGGCTGGCAAGCGATGGCTGGTATTTGGCCGGAGGCACGGCGCTGGCCTTGCAAGCCAATAACCGCAAATCGTTTGATTTGGATTTTTTTAATCAGCGGCGGAATGTTGGAACCGGGGAAATTTTGAATAAGCTCATTGAAACCAACGAATGGAAAATAAATTTCACGGAGATTAATACCGTTTACGGTGAATTATTCGGCGCCAAGGTGAGTTTTATCGCCTATCCTTTTTTTGTGCCGGACAAGGAATTTGTAAAATATGGAGCCATCGATATTCTGTCGGCGAGGGATGTCGCGGTGATGAAAATTATCGCAGTATCACAGAGGGGCAGGAAGCGGGATTTTTTTGACCTGTATTGGTGCGCGAATAATATCGAGCCGTTGGAAGAAACGATTAAGCGCCTAAAAAAACAATATCCGATGGTGGCGCATGACTATCATCATATTTTAAAAAGCTTGGTATATTTTGATGACGCCGAAGGCGACCCGGACCCGGAATTGAATTTTAAAGTCAACTGGTTGGAAGTTAAAAGCTATTTTGAAGCGGAAGTACCCCAAATTTTAAAAAAAATAATGGAATTGAAATAAAAAAAATCTATGGAAACACAAAATCAAGATATCAATCAAAAAAATGTGGTGTGGTTCAAGGAGGTTACCAAGAAGGATGTGGAGTTGGTGGGGGGTAAAAACGGGTCGCTGGGGGAGATGTTTTCGCAGTTGGGGGAGAAGGGTGTGCCGGTGCCCAATGGGTTTATTACCACTAGTACTGCGTTTTGGTATTATCTTAAATTCAACGGTATTGATAAAAAACTGGAGGCGATCTTCAAGAATTTAGACGTGACCAATTTGGCAAAACTGAAAAAAGCCAGCACGCTGGCGCGCAATCTGGTTTTAAATGGCGAGTTTCCCGCGGATTTTAAAGCCGAAATATTGGCCGCGTACAAAGAATTGTCGGCGTATTATAAAACCAAGAATGTGAATGTGGCGGTGCGGTCATCGGCGACGGCCGAGGACTTGGCCGGGGCGTCGTTTGCCGGCGCGCATGAGACCTATTTGAATATTGATACGCCCGCGGAATTGCTGGATGCGGTGAAAAAATGCATTTCGTCGCTTTATTTGGACCGGGCGATTGTTTATCGCGCCGATAAAGGTTTTGACACCATGAAAGTGGCATTGTCGGTGGGAATTATGAAAATGGTGCGTTCGGATCTGGCATCGGCGGGAATTATGTTCACGCTGGACACCGAGACCGGATTCCGCAATGTGGTGTTGATCAATTCAATCTTTGGCGCGGGCGAAATGATTGTGAAAGGCCACGTGGTGGCCGACACCTTCTATGTTTTCAAACCTTCTTTGAAGGCCGGCAAGACCGCAATCATTTCCAAAACCCTGGGTAACAAAGATATAAAATATATTTTTGACAAAAAAGTCGGTTTAAAAGAGGTGAAAGTCCTACCCAAAGATCAGGCGAGATTTTCATTGACCGACGTTGAGGTTGAGCAATTGGCCAAATGGGCAGTCATTATTGAGAACCATTACCAGGGCCCGCAGGATATCGAGTGGGCCAAAGACGGCAAGTCGGGCGAGTTGTTTATTGTGCAGGCTCGGCCCGAGACCATTTATGCCGGAAAGGAAAGCAAAAATGTTTACGAAGAATATGAGGTTTTGACCGATGCCAAACCGTTGATAACCGGCATCGCGGTGGGACACAAGATTGGCGAAGGTAAAATCCATATCATTCCCAATGTTAAACAAATCAGCCAGTTCAAAAAGGGCGAGATTTTGGTCACGAATATGACCGATCCGGACTGGGTGCCGATCATGCGGATCGCGGCGGCGATCGTGACTAATGAAGGCACCAAGACCTGCCACGCGGCCATTGTCTCGCGGGAACTGGGCACGCCATGCATTGTGGGCACCAATAATGCCACCAAGGTTTTGAAAAATGGCATAATGGCGACCGCGGATTGCACTCAGGGATTGGACGGCCGGGTTTTTGCCGGAAAGATTCCCTATGAAAAGAAAGAATATGACTTGGGAACGGTTCCGGAATTGCGGACCAAAATAATGTTGAATGTGGGCACGCCTGATAACGCGTTTAAGGCATCGTTTTTGCCCAATGACGGCGTGGGCTTGGCGCGGGTGGAGTTTATCTTTGCCGATAAGGTGAAGGTTCATCCGTTGGCGCTGATTAATTTTGCCAAGTTAAAAGACAAAAAATTAAAAGCGCAAATTGAACAAATCACCGCGGGCTATAAAGACAAAAAGGCGTTTTTTGTTGACAAATTGGCCGAAGGCGTGGCGCAGATCGCGGCCGCGTTCTATCCCAAGCATGTGATCGTGCGGTTCTCGGATTTCAAAACCAACGAATACAGCGCGCTGATTGGCGGCAAGGATTACGAACCGGTTGAATCAAATCCGATGATCGGCTGGCGTGGCGCATCGCGGTATTATGATCCGCGGTTTGAGCCCGCGTTTGCCATGGAATGCCAGGCGATCAAGAAAGTGCGCGAGCAGATGGGATTGGATAATGTGTGGACAATGATCCCGTTTTGCCGCACCGTGGAGGAAGGCAAGAAAGTGATTGAAGCGATGGCTGAGAATGGATTAAAAAAAGGGGAAAATGGTTTGAAAGTGGTGGTGATGTGTGAAATTCCCGCCAATGTGATTTTGGCCGATCAATTTTTGGAAATTTTTGACGGTATGTCAATTGGATCCAACGACCTGACGCAATTAGCACTGGGTTTGGATCGCGACGCGGGCCAATTGTCCTACATTGGCAACGAGAATAACGAAGCGGTAAGGGTTTTGGTGGCCCAGGCAATCAAGGCTTGCAAAGCAAAAGGCAAATACATCGGCATCTGCGGCCAAGCCCCCAGCGATTACCCGGAATTCGCCGAATTCGTAATGAATGAGGGTATCGATTCAATGTCGTTGAACCCCGACAGTGTTATGAAAACCATTTTGAAACTCGGTCAAATAAAAAAAGAAGCGTAAAATGGATTTCGTTACGCCAATAAAACAACAGATTGACAGAATTAGGCTTTAACGCCACGATTAAATATCTAACTATTATTTTATGTTTGATGTAATTACCTTCGGGTCGGCGGCTTGGGATGCGTTCATGGAAATGCCGGCCAAATACATCAAAAAGGACGGATGTTTCATTGCCGGCCGCGGTTTTGTGTTTAACATGGGGTCAAAGATCGATATTTCGGGGGCACGATTCGCTTTTGGCGGCGGCGGCATCAATACGGCTACGACTTTCGCGCGCCAGGGATTTAAAACCGCGTATTGCGGTATGGTTGGCGACGATATTCCGGGCCGGGAGGTGGCTCAGTACTTGAAACGCATTGGCGTAAGCGCCGGTCTTATGAGTTTTACCAATGACCGGGCGACCAATAATTCCGTGGTTTTGAATGCCCAAGGCGAAGACCGGGCGATCTTGGTTTATCGCGGCGCGTCCGAACTTCTGGAAAGCAAGCATATCGCGTGGGACCGGATAAACGCCAAGCTTTTCTATCTGGCGCCGTTGTCGGGTAAGTTGAGCGCGCTGACAGACGAGATCATTGCTTTTGCCCAAAAAAACGGGATTATGGTGGCGGCCAATTTGGGCAATTCGCAATTATCCATGGCAAAACCCCGGTTGCAAAAATTACTGTCAGGGATCAATGTTTTGATATTGAACAAAGAAGAGGCGGCAACATTGACCGGCATCGACTATTCCGACGAAGACAGGATCGTTGCCAGGATGGCGCGCATGCATTCGGGGATCAGCGTGATGACCAAAGGCAAGGATGGCGCCATGATCATAGCTAATGGCAAAATTTACGAAGCAAAATTAAAAAAGTTTAAAGTTATCGATGTAACGGGCGCCGGCGACGCGTTTTCGTCCGGGTTTATGTCGGGCATGTTGGCAACCGGAAACGATATCGAATATTCGTTTAAAATGGCGCTTGTTAATTCCAAACATTGTTTAAGCATTCGCGGCGCGGATAAGTTGCTGGCCAAGGATGATAATTATCTGGTGGATCGCGAAGATATAAAGATTATAGTCCGGCAATCGGGCTGACTTTTGCGAACACTATTTTTTGTAATATAATAAAACTAATATGAAGATAACAATCAGCGCGATAAAAGCCGATCTGGGCGCGATCGGCGGCCATATCAAACCGTCCCAAGACTTGTTGGCGGCGGTGCGAAACTATATAGCGGCAAAGAGCAAGGGAATATTGATCGATTATAAAATAACCTATACCGGCGACGATATTGCAATTTTGTCGACGCACGAAAAAGGCGCGGAGAACGGGAAAGTGCACCAGCTTTGCTGGGACGCGTTTATCACGGGAATGAAAGTTGCCAAAGAGCAGGGACTTTACGGCGCAGGCCAGGATTTGCTCAAGCTTGATTTTCGCGGCACTTGCAAGGGTCTTGGGCCAGCCGTGGCCGAAATGGAATTTGAGGAGCGGGAAGCCGAGCCGTTCTTGTTCTTGGCGGCGGACAAAACTGATCCGGGCGCGTTTAACTTGCCCGCGTATTTGTCGTTTTGCGACCCGATGCACAATTCGGGATTGGTGATTTCTTCCAAGATCCGGCAGGGATATATTTTTAAAATAATGGATGTAGGATGCGTCAATGCCGAAAAGATTATCGAGCTTAAAACGCCCGAGGAAATTTACGATGTCGCGGTTTTGTTGCGCGACCAGGAAAGATTCGCGGTGGAAAGCGTTTGGTCGCGCGCGACAAATGAACAGGCGGCAGTGATCAGTACCACGCGCTTGCACAATATTGCCGGCAAATACGTGGGTAAGGATGATCCGGTGATGCTGGTGCGTACGCAAAAGGAATTTCCGGGCGGTGGTGAAATTTTATCCCCTTACTCGATCGGACACCTTGTGGCGGGATTCATGCGCGGCTCGCACAATGGGCCGCTGATGCCGGTCAAGCAGGGCACGGACGTATCGTTCTTCGACGGTCCGCCGATCGTAAGCGCGGCAGCGTACAGCGTACACGATGGCAAACTTACCGAGGCCGTGGATTGTTTCGACCATCCTTACTGGGATTATGTGCGGACGCAAATATCTAAAAAGGCGCAGGATATCCGCCGGCAGGGATTTTTCGGACCGGCGATGCTGGGTATGGGAGAGCTTGAATATACCGATATGGCTCAAACCTTGAAAAATTTGGAAAAAAGGTTTACAATCAAAAAAGCCGATTAATAGCTTTTTATATATGGGTCAAACCCAAAAAAAAATCGTTGTTGGTGTAATAGTTATTGCGATTTTAAGTTTGCTTTGGGTTTTTGGACGTCCGAAGCGCGTGGAGGCGATCACCAATAAGCGGGAATATCCGGCAGGGACAGATTTGGATATCAGTATCCAGAACAACCTTGGGGAAACGATTTGTTTTTCCAGCTGTTATCCGTATTTTTTGCAAAAGTCTTCGGATGGCAACGGCGATTGGCGAGATTACAAATATGCCGACTGTAAGGCTGCCGACGTGACGAGTGCTTGTATTCAGAACAAGGAATTCAAGAAATTCCGGCTCCCGCTGGAAAATGCCGATGCCGGGACTAACCGCTTGATGATCCCTGTTTGTTTGGGGTGTCAGGTTGGACAAGGATTCAGGCAGGATCAGGTTATTTATTCGAATTCATTCCAAGTTCGGTAACGTTGGACCGCGCAGCGATCTTACGCCGACCGCGTGACCGGCGTTTTATGGATTAAAACATTATAATAAATTTAAATTTCTGCGGTTAAATCAGGTAAAAATATGACATCAACAATTAGTGCTAAAAAAAGGGAATTGAAAGGAAGAAAAAACAATGAATCGCGCAAGCTGGGAGTGATTCCAGTGGTTTTGTACGGTCCGGGTATCAAGAATCTTAACCTTTCGGTTTTGGAACCCGAATTTGAATCGATTTGGCGGCGGGCGGGCGCCAGTTCCTTGGTAACTTTAAGCGTCGAAGGCCAAAAGGAATCGTTTAATGTTCTGATCAATGACGTGACGCGCGATCCGGTCACCGGCCGGGTGCTGCATGTGGATTTTTACCAGCCGGACTTGACCAAGGAGATCGAAGCCAAGGTGCCATTGGTATTTACCGGAGAGTCGTTGGCGGTTAAGGATTTAGCCGGGACTTTGGTAAAGAACATCTCCGAGCTGACATTGAAAGCCTTGCCGCAAAAACTTCCCCGCGAGATCAGTGTTGATATATCAAGATTATTGACATTTAATGATACGATCGTTGTCGGCGATTTGGTGTTACCCGAGGGCGTCAAAGCTCTAAAGAACCAAGACGAAATCGTAGCTTTGGTGGCGGAGGCGCAAAAGATCGAAGAGGAGCTTGAAAAACCGATCGAAGAAAAAGTTGAGGATGTGGCTACTGTTGAAAAGGAAAAGAAGGATGTTGTTACCGAAGCAGAGGCTGAGGGCCGCGCGCCTGGAAAAACAGCGGAATCAAAATAGGAATCTGCAATTAAACCTCCTTTGCGCCGCACATGGCATTTTTGCGAAAATTTAAAATACTCTTTGCGATTTTGACGCTGGGGATGTTTGTTATCCCCGGCTTTGGTTTTCCGGCGGCCCTTGCCGCCAGTTTGAGTCAAGCCGTGGTGGCCGCCGCTCCGGGCGCGGCGAGTTTGCAGGCATCAACACCCGGAAATTTGGAAACCGCCGATGATTGCGCGACCAAAGAACAATGTCAGGCGTTGCTGGATCAATACGAAAAACTGCTGACGCAATACAATTCCGACATAAATAAGACCGCGGGTCAGAAAAAAACCCTGCAAAACCAAATTTCACTTTTAAAAAAGAAGGCGCTGTCGTTGGCGGTGCAGATCAAACAGAGCGGAGTGGTGATCAATGATTTGTCGCAGCAAATCTCGGATACCGATAAATCGGTTCAGAATACCGAATTGAAGATCGAACAGAATCAGTCAAACCTGAGCGATATATTACGATCAATCAATCAAGAAGACCAGAGACCATTGGTAGAATTGATATTGACCGAACCCCGTCTTTCCAGTTTTTTTGATGATGTTGTCTACCTGGAGAATTTAAACGAGCAATCTGACCAGATACTTCAGGATGTAAAAACCCTTAAATCATCCTTGGAGGATCAAAAATCAGGATTGGAAAGCGACAAGTCGGACATGGAGAGCGCCATGCAGATCCAAACTTTGCAAAAACAGGAACAGGAGAAAAACCAGGCACAGCAGGAACAAACCTTGAAACTTACCGAATCGCAGTACCAAAACCAGCTCAGCCAGAAAAAAGCCACCGAAACCGAGATCTCAAAGATAAAAAATAAGATCTTTCAACTGGCTGGCTTGGGAGCAAGCCAGGAAACCTTGCATTTTGGCGAGGCCGTGATATTGGCCAAGAAGGTCGCCGACATTGTCGGGATAAGGCCGGCGTTTTTGCTGGCGATATTAACGCAGGAATCGAACGTTGGACAAAACGTAGGCCAATGTTATCTCACGAATAATATTACCGGGAGCGGCGTCAAAATTACGACCGGGCAGACACAGGCTAGGGTTATGAGTCCTGCGCGCGACGTAACGCCCTATTTGTCGATTGTCGCCGGCGTCGGGCGCGATCCGGCCGCGACGCGCCTGTCTTGTCCAATGTCGTATGGTTGGGGCGGGGCCATGGGTCCGGCGCAGTTTATTCCGTCGACTTGGATGTCTTATACCAGCCGAATAACGGCGATTACCGGCAGTCCGGCCGATCCGTGGAAAAACAATGACGCGTTTTTGGCCGCCGCGCTTTATGTCGGTGATTATGGCGCAAAGAACAAGGATTACGACGACGAATGGAAAGCGGCAATGATCTATTTTTCCGGCACGACCAATAAAAAGTACCGCTTCTACGGCGACAATGTGGTCGCCATCGAAAAAGGCTACGAAAACGATATTGCCACGATCGGCCAGTAACTCGATCTTTTTTGCGTGGCTGCGATATTAAAAAACCCGACTCATTGCGGGTTTTCTGTTTTAAGCTCCGATTGCAGAGTTTTGGAAATTTCTTCCAAATGCCCGGCGAAGATATCTTCGATGTTGTGCCAGCTTTGCTTTACCCGATGATCGGTTACCCGGTCCTGGGGAATGTTGTACGTCCGGATCTTTTCGGCGCGTTTGGCGCCGCCGATCTGTTCTTTTCGCTGTCCGCCGAAAGCCTCTTCCTCATCGGCGCGTTTCTTTTCCTGCAGGCGGTATTCTAGCAGGGCCATGGCGTTTGTGCGGTTCTGCAGCTGGTTGCGTTCGGTTTGCGAGAAGACCGCCAAGCCTGTTGGGATGTGGGTTATTCTGACTGCTGATTCGCGTTTATTGACGAACTGTCCTCCCGGGCCGGATGATCGGCAAAATTCGATTCGAATCTCGTCGGTCCGGATTTTAAACTCATTTTTTTTGGGCTTGGGCAGCACGGCTACGGTGGCGGTTGAAGTATGGATGCGGCCGCTTTTTTCCGTTATGGGGATTCGTTGAATCCGGTGGACCCCGCCCTCGTATTGCATCAGCGGCCAAACGTCTTTGCCTTTAAGTTCAAAAATTATTTCTTTATAGCCGCCGATGTCGGTCGGGGAAGAGTCCAGCACTTTTTGCCGCCAGTTATTGATTTGGGCGTATCTGGTATACATTTGATACAGGTCCTGCGCAAACAGGGCGGCTTCTTCGCCGCCGGTTCCGCCACGAATCTCGACAATGACCGCTTCCGGTCCGGAATCCTTTTTTTCGGAAGCCAGCAGCGCGGCCAGTTCGGTTTCAAGCGTTGATTGTCTTGATCTAAGCTGCTCGATCTCTACAGACGCCAGTGAATTGAGTTCGGGATCTTCGCCGGAATCTATGATCAAATTGTTTTCTTGGATCTTGCGCGCGTTTTCGCTTATTTCATCTTCTTTTTCGATGACTTTTTCGAGAAATGTCCGGCGTTTTCCAAGTTCTTCAAACCGTTCCCAATCCGAAATCAGCTTGGGATCGCCAAGTTGATTGATGATTTTATCGTATTCCTCTTTGGCGTTTGATGCGCCCGGCATTTATTTACTTTTTAACGGTTTTCTTCGTTGCTTTCGCCGCGCGCTTCTTGAATTTGTCAACGCGGCCCATGGTATCAATCATTTTGGCCTTGCCGGTATAGAATGGGTGGCAGGCGGCGCAAATTTCAACCTCGGTGTATTCCTTGGTTGAGCCGATGGTATAGGTTTTTCCGCAAGAGCACTTTGTCTGCGCGTTGGGAAAATAGTTGGGATGAATATCTTTTTTCATATTGATTATAATAATTTATTTTAACAGATTATACTATAAATTAAAATCATCTTTTTTGCAACCTTCAGGTGTTGCCGTATAAAAAAAGAGCCGGAAAATGTAAATCTTCAAGCTAGGTTTTGTCCGGTTTCAAGTCCCAAGTAAACGGAATTGCGTCTGTTTTTCTTCTAAGACTCTCGCCTCCTTGCTCAAGAGCGCCGATCGAGAAGCTAAAGTCTCCCGGTTTTCTTTTAATCCAACTGAGCAAGTCTGTTGGAGATATCCATTTAAATTCGGCGACCTCCTTATTGAGGCGTGGCTCAAATTCCGATTGCAATTCTACCATAGCGCAATCGCCAATGAGCTTTATGCCTTTTCGCTCGGTTTCCAGCCGTTGGAGCGGGCCGATCATAGATACCTTTTTAAGGCCGAGTTCCGTCCAGTAATTGGTGACTCGAAGCTTTTGCCCATCAAGTTCACACAGTATTGCCGATGAGAAATTAGTGAGACCGATTTCTTCCCGCAGGCCCCGCTCAAAAGTGTCCAGAAGCGATTCGCCAACTTTGCGGGTTTCACATTGTGCTTCCCATCTCTTATCGTCAGGATCTCCAGGCTTTTTCCTTTTTGCAAGCAGAATCTCGACATCAAACAATGGTTGTCTTTCTCTCTGTTGCGGGTTTTTTCGGTAACAAACAGCAATGATCCCACGCTTTTCCTTCATTTAAACCACCGCCTCTGTTTTTAAAGTTTCGCTCGCGATTTTGATATTTTCTTCGCGATGGTATTTTGCCTTGGCGTTTTCGATAACAGTTTCTATTTCTTTGCTGCGACGTGCTTCCTCGGCATCGTATTTATCCATGGCGGATTTAAAATCGTCGCCTGGTCCGACTACAAAAGCGACGTGATTAAATATCGTCATTACTGTTTGGTTATTTTTTACACTTAATTCGTGCATGCGCTCGAAAATTTTGTCAATCCATATGCTTAGCGGCTTCTCGAGAAATAACATTTTTGCCTCCTTTGTAAGGTTCAATTCGGTTGTAAAATGTAATATAGACATTAAATCGGATGATGTCAATGTTGCAAGTAGTATTGCAAGTAGCATGTTGCAAGTAGCATTGTAAGTAGTAAAATTCGGTCGCACTATTGAAAAAAGATGGGGGGTGTGTTATCATTTTACATTATCAAGGCATTCTAAATAATTATAACTAACTCATATACAATGAGCATCCAAATTTCTGTTGACGAAATGACCAAAGCCGGATTGCAGTTTGGCCACAAAAAATCAAATATCCACCCCAAGATGAAACCCTATCTTTCCGGGGTGCGCAATACTGTTTTTATTATTGATCTTAACAAGACCACAGGTCTTTTTGAGGCGGCTCTTGAGGCTATCAGAAAGATCGTGGCGCAGGATAAAGTCATGATAATGGTCGGTACCAAGGTTCAGTTCAAGAAAATGGTCAAAGAAACAGCCGAGGTTTGCGGATTTCCGGTGGTTACGGAGCGGTGGTTGGGCGGCACATTTACCAATTTTGGCATAATCAAGAAACGCTTGGATTATTTCAAAGACCAATCAAGAAAGATGGCTGCCGGCGAGTTTGAAAAATACACCAAAAAAGAGATTGCCGTAATCAATAAAGACCTAAAAGACCTGGAAAGGAAGTTTGGAGGCATCAAAACGCTCGAGAAGATGCCCGAGGCCGTATTTGTCGTCGACATGAAAAAGGATAAACTGGCGGTCAAGGAGGCGCGCGAGAACGGTATTAAGGTGATCGGCATCGCCGACGTGAATATCGATCCCGGTCTGGCTGATTTTCCGATAATCGCCAATGACGACGCGATGTCGTCGGTAGGTTACATCTTAAACAAGATCAAGGAAGTTGTTTTGGCTCAGCGCGAGGCCAATCTGGCGACTAAGCCGGTCCAGCCCGAAGTTAAGTAAACCCGAAGCACGAATATTCGAATATTCTGCGCCCGAGGCGCGTCCGCTTTTGGCGGATAAACTATTTTCGAAATTCGAATTTTCAAAACGAAAATTAAGCTTGTTTTAAGTCATTTAATAATTTGAATTTGTTTCGGATTTAGAATATTCGAACATTCGAATTTTAAAAAAGTTATGGCCAATATCGAACAAATCAAAAAATTACGCGAGGAAACCGGAATTTCGATCGGTGAATGCAATAAAGCCCTTGGATTGTCCAAAGGCGACATGCAGCGCGCCAAAGAGATTTTAAAGGAGTGGGGGAAAGAGGTGGCGGCCAAGAAAAGCGAGCGTCAGACGGGCCAGGGCATTATCGACAGCTATATCCATGCCAATGGTAAGATCGGCGTGATGATCGAACTTCGTTGCGAGACCGATTTTGTGGCTAAATCGGCGGATTTCAAGTGTCTGGCGCACGAACTTTGTTTGCAATTCGCGGCTATGGGCGATGAACAAGGAACGTTGCTTGCCCAACCCTGGATCAAAGATCCCTCCAAGAGCGTTAAAAATCTCATCGACGAATTGATTTCAAAAGTCGGCGAGAACATTACCCTGGGACGCGTTGTCCGTTACGAAATATAGGCCCGACGGCATGGAAGTTATTTATCAAAGCCTCCTTAAAACATGGCAGAACTCATTGCATCAATAATTCTGGGGGTAAGCCTGTGCGGGGTGTTTTTCATTGTGGGTAGAAAGATCCCGGCGCTTTTGGATGTGTCGAATATTTCGCTGGCTCCCGGATTTAACGGGTTGCGGGCAAGTATTTTTAATAAAACAAGCCGACTTCTGAGACGGATCCCATTCATAAAAAATTTTTCTTGGGAGACGTGGGTCGCAAAAAAACTTTCCAAAGCCAGGGTTGTGGCGTTGAAAGCCGATAATAAAATCAGCGGCTATCTTAGCGCATTGCACGTTTGGGAGGAAGAAAAAAAGAATGGTTTGGCCAACAAAACAAATCCTGGCGAATACTGGTCCGACGTAAAAGAATACGTTAAGACGAAAACCGGCTTAAAGATTAAGCCGCTGGCGCCAAAGCCGAAAACTGAGTTCGAGGCTGGGATCCAAAAAGAAGCCGTTGCGACGGTTCTGGAATCCAAAAACACAGATGAGAGCGCGACTGTGGCGGTTTTGGGCGATCGAAAAGATAAAGATCGCAAGCGAAAGCATGGGAGGCATTTTTCAAAAAAATTCCGTTCCTGGTAATTTTTTGATTTCACAAATTGGATTCCGAATATTGTAGTAGTATTTTTGGGCGGCAAGTAATCTTGCCGGTAGTAGTATTTTTGGGCGGCAAGTAATCTTGCCGGTAGTAGTATTTTTGGGCGGCAAGTAATCTTGCCGGTAGTAGTATTTTTGGGCGGCAAGTAATCTTGCCGAGGTAGCTCAACGGTAGAGCAACTGTTTTGTAAACAGTAGGTTGGAGGTTCGAATCCTCTCCTTGGCTCAACGTTAAATCGGAGGTTCTCCCGCCTTGGCGGGATCCGCCTTTGGCGGAGAATCCTCTCCTTGGCTTATCATAAAAACTCTGTGTATGGCTCAAAAATAATTGTTTGGTGTTGTTTTTTTTGTGCATCTTGCGCGTTAGGTCTGGGGCGGGGTATAATTAATGTTGTGTGACGATGTTTTGATCGGAAAATGCGTCAAAAAAAATTACGATTCCTAAAAATGGCGCGCATAAAAATAGCAACCGCGGTTTTGGTTGTATTTGGTTTAACCGGATTGTTTGCAAACACCGCCAGCGCCAGCGTGACCGGATCAAATTTTTTTGAAACCATAGGCGGCAGAACCATTGATGCGATAAATCAATTTTTTGTTGTTGGGCCGGATACCGCGCCGCTAAAAGCTGATTTAACATCGGCATTCAACCGAATTACCTGTTTTTTTGGTTTTAACTGTCCATTGCCAAAGCCGGTGGGCAATGGCGCCCGGACCAAACCCCGGACCCAATCAACTCCAA
>Ga0182027_10001693_pt1 | contig 36407 bp, 24 predicted proteins | sample 712E1DmetaG_FD_121300 | JGI IMG/M metagenome (GOLD analysis project Ga0182027, IMG submission 121300) | Permafrost microbial communities from Stordalen Mire, Sweden - 712E1D metaG (Illumina Assembly) | ecosystem: Environmental > Terrestrial > Soil > Wetlands > Permafrost | place: Sweden...
AATCATCATGAGTGGCAATGTAACTTATGCGCCCGCGCGTGGACGCGCTAAAGCCACCCGCAAGGTTGAGCCTCAGTCCCGGAGCGTCGCCGACCCGGTCGCAGGGAAAAACGGCCGGGGCAAGAACCCCGCGCGGGCGGCCTATGCCCGCGGGGCCAAGACGTCCCTGGAACAGCGCAACGAGATGATTCTGGAGTACCTGCCGCTGGTCAAGTTCATCGCCGGGCGCATCGCCAGCCGTCTGCCCAGCCACATCGAGGTCGCCGACCTGATCAACTCCGGCATCATCGGGCTGATCGACGCGCTCGAAAAATTCGACGCCTCGCGCAAAATCAAATTCAAAACCTACGCCGAATTCCGGATCAAGGGGGCGATCCTGGACGAACTGCGCGCGCTGGACTGGGTCCCGCGCTCGACGCGCCAGAAGGCCTCGCGCCTGGAGAAAGCCTACGCCGAGCTGGAACAGAATCTGGGCCGGGCCGCCTCGGACGCCGAGATGATGGAATTCCTGGGGATCACCCTCGAGGAATTCGACGTGCTGGTCTGCGAGGCGCGCGGCGTGGCCCTGATCAGCCTGGACGAATTGCAGGGCGACAACGACGAGAATTTCGAACGCAACCTGCTCGAATACCTCTCCGATCCCGAAGGGATGACCCCGGCCCAGATCATGAACCTGGACCAGATCTACCGGATCGTGGCCGAGACGATCGACCAACTCCCCGAAAAAGAACGGCTCGTGATTTCCTTATACTATTACGAAGAGTTGACGATGAAAGAAATAGGCGAGATTCTTCAGATCACGGAGAGTCGCGTCTCGCAGATCCATACCAAAGCGATCCTGCGCCTGCGCGGGCGCCTGCTCAAAGTATTGGAAAACTAAGCGAACCCAGCCATGGCGCTGACGCAACAAACTCCCTTCCCCGGCGAGATCGTCCCCTCGACGGTCAACGCCTCGCTGTTGGCGATCGGCCAGGCGATGGGCTCCAGCCTCGAGCTGCGCGAGGTGCTGCCCACCATCCTCGGCCTGTCGTTGCGCGAGATGCAGGCCCAGCAGGGCTCGGTGCTCCTGCTGGACGAGCACCAGGACCGCCTCGACATGCTCGCCGCGATCGGCCTGCCCGCCGAGATTGTCGAAAAGGGTTACATTCCGCGTCGAGGGTCGATCGCCGAATGGGTCATCGCCAACAATCAGCCGTTGATCCTGAACGATGAGGCCAAGGGCGATACGTACCAGTCGATGGGCGACCGGCGGCGGATCTTTTCGGCCATGTGCGTCCCCCTGCGCGCGCGCGGCAAAGTGATCGGGACGATCAACCTTAACCGCACCGAAGAGGCGGCGGGGCCGTTTCAGCCCGGCGATCGCGACACGATGCTGATCCTGGCCGGCCAGGCCGCGATCTGCATCGAAAACTCGCGCCTGCACGAGGCCAACATGAAGAGCGAGCGCCTGGTGGCCATCGGCCAGACGGTGGCCGGCATCTCGCATTGCATCAAGAACATCCTGACCGGCATCCGCGGCGGCATCTCGCTGATGGACATGGCCCAGGGGAGCGAGGACTGGACCTTGCTGCGCCAGGGCAAGGATATCATGCAGCGCAACATGGAGCGGCTCAGCTCGATCGTGCTCGACATGCTCGACTACTCCAAAGAGCGCGTGCCGGTCAAGGTCGATATTGGCCTGAGCAGCCTGGCCGAGGAAGTCTTCGGCACGGTGCGCAGCGCGGCCGACGTCAAGGCCCTGAGGCTGGAGAGCCGGCTCAGCCCGGAAGCGATGGTCGTGCACTGCGACGGACAGCAAATCTACCGCTGCGTGCTCAACCTGGTGCACAACGCGATCGAGGCGACGCCCAAGGACGGTATGATCTGGATCGGCAGCGAGCGCACGACCGAGCGCGCGGCGCTGCGCCGGCTCAAGACGCCCGGCGCCGCGGCGGCCATCGTTTTGCGCGTCGGCGACACCGGTCCGGGCATCAGCCAGGAACACCGCGCGGTAATCTTCGAGCCGTTCTTTTCAACCAAGGGTTCGAAAGGGACCGGGCTGGGCCTGGCCGTGACGCGCAAAATCATCGAGGAGCACGGCGGCTCGATCGAGATTGAATCCAAGCCCGAGGAGAGCGCGCTGTTCGCCATTTACCTGCCTGAAATCAAAGAAGATTAATCGATCCCGCTCTAACCACGGAATAGGATGAATCCCTGGAGCAGCGCAGCCGCGACAAGAATCCCTCATCCATGATTCAAATAACAAGTTATCGCGATCAAATCCGCGCGGTCTATGCTGATTGTGAAAGTCAGTGGTTCGGAGAATGATCTTCTCTGTTTGCTCCATTGCCTCCTGTTCAAAAGAGCCACCCGGCATCCCTTTCTGAACAGGAGAGAACGGAGACAACGGAGATCCCGGAGCGGCGAGGCCGCAACCTAAAAACCTGGAACAAACCTTCTCCATTGCCTTTCAAATCGTGAAGGGTTAGTCTTGAACCCGAATCAACTCGAGCGTGGGGAAGGAGTGAGCCTGATGATGGGGCAAGTCAGAAGCGGCTTTAGGCGTATCAAAGTTTTTCACGCTTCCTTCATCTTGATTTTGGTCCTGCTCGCCGCGGCGCCCTCCCCCCGGGCCGAAAAACCGCAACCCTCGCCCGAAGAAAAGGCGGCGATTGAGGCGCCAGGGCTTGCCGGCAAAATTCTCGCCGGCGCCCGCCGCGAGGCCGCGCTCAAGACCCGCTATGTCGAGGAATACCACGTGCTCCAGTACCCCGGTGGCGACGTGCCGGCCGGGACCGGCGTCTGCACCGACTTGATCGTGCGCGCCCTGCGCAACGCCGGCGTGGATTTGCAACAAGCGCTGCACGAGGACCGCGTCGCCCATCCCGAAGCGTATCCCACCCAAATCTGGTCCGATAAAAAAGCCGATGCCAGCATCGACCACCGGCGCTGCCAGAACCTGGCGGTCTGGTTCAAACGCCATGCGCGGTCGCTGCCGACGGCGCTGGACGAACAAACCCTGCAACGCGAATGGCAGGCCGGCGACGTGGTCTTTTTCGTGCGACCGGGCCAGAGCCACCCCTGGCACGTGGCGATCGTCTCGGACCGCCATTGCGGCGACGCGATGCCGCTGATCATCGACGGCTTTCCGCCGGCAACGAGCGAAACCCACCGCCTGGACGAATTCCAGCCCATCCACAGCCACTTCCGGCTCATCCGCGTGTCGCGATAGGTCGCTGTAGTAGGTCGCTTCCGCCGGAAGCGACATTCTGTGATGCTTGGGCAAACCAATACGCCATCGCTATTTATTTAAGAGAATTCAAATTCGATCGATCACGATTACGAGTACGCAATTCATTCCGCACTCCAAGTGAGAAGGCCCAGTGGGCCTTCGAGACCGCATTCCGCATTCCGCATTACTTAAATTCCCAGGCTGACCGGGCAGACCTGGCGGCAGCGGTTGCAGCGGATCAGCGTCTCGCCCCCATTCGCGCTGCAACTGGTCAACTGGCCGCAAAGCTCCCCGTCGACGGCCGTGCCGTCCAGGGCGCTGACCGGGCAGGCATCCAGGCACAGCCGGCAACCCGGCGGGCAGCCGTTATGGGTGGCGATCGGGTCCGAATCCCGCTCCAGATCGACCAGCAGCGCCCCCAGTTGGATCAAGCTGCCGTAGGTCCGGTTGATCAGCAGCGTGTTGCGGCCGAGCACCCCCAGGCCGGCCAGCCAGCCGGCGTGTCGCAGCGACAGAACCCCCCAGTGCGCCTCCTCCCCGTCCCCGTCGCGCTCGAACGGCCCCTCGGCGGGCAGGGGGAGGGCATGGACCCCCTGCTCCTCGAGTTGCAGGCAGAATTCCAGGCCGAGCCGGTCGAGTTCCTGGACCATCATGCGGTAGATGTGCGAGTACGGGACGCAGCCGGCGGCGCTGAGCGCGGAGGCGGGGAACTGGCGGGCGAAGACGATGACCGAGCGGCAATCGGGATCGATCTCCGCGGGATGCAGCCCCGCGCACGCCCGCTCGAAGCGTTCCGCGCAAGCCACCCCGCACAGATCGGCCCCCAGGCTATAGGCCAACTGCTTGATCTTCCTTGAATCGAGCATTGCCCCGTCTTCCTTTCCCGCCCCGGACCGACAGGTGGACGCAAGCACGGCGAAAAGAACCACTTAAAAAATCAAAAAGATGAAATTGAGGATGCCCGTTAAGTACAACCCCATGACCTTAGCGCAAAACGGGCCTGCGCGTCAATCAAAGCTTCCGGGGCGGTTCGGAAAATAAGGCCCGACGTGACGCCCGGAAGCTCCCCCGGTCCGGCTTGAAACCGCAGGCGGAGCGCCTGCTCAAGATTCTGGCGAAGAATCCTGATCAATCATCACCCCCGGACGAAAAGTCCATCGGCCCCCTTGCCGGGGCATGCCCGCGCCGGATCAACATCCAGCACCGCCTTGTCTATCAAATCCTGGAAGACGTCAAGACGGTCAAAATCATTCGGATGTGGACGCATTACAAGTAAGCCCACCGCCCTCTGCATCCCTAAAGCGAGGAAAACAATTGAGCTTTTCTAGTTCCTTAGCGACGATGGAGATGGCTTGGCTTCGACCTTGGAAGATTTCGGACTTTGACTTTTTGCAGTAGCCGGCGACTTCGCCCGAAGTCGTCTTTTTTCCGACAACGGTGCTTACCGGGCATAAATTTCTCTTGACATCCCCGGTGCAACATATTAGTAAGTCTAATGATTGAGTGAATCCCGGTTGTAAAAGATGCTCCATTTCATCACGAAGGAGACATTGTTTTATGCCGCACTGAAATCCCGGTCAGTTATTTTTGGGAGCCGTTTGGCTTAACCCCATCGCGAGGCAATCGCGGCCTACAAGATCCAGCGCCGCTTGCGTCCCGATGGTTGTTGGTCGAATGTCGGTTTGGCCGTCGAGAGGGAAATCATTGGACAGACGCACGGCAGCCAAACTGAGTGCATGTGTGCACCATCTAACCCAACCTCTGATCGGACAAGGCGATGAGAGAGGTGAATATTCAAACTAAGGAGATATCTCCTCAATTAGAATTCTGGCAAACATCACCCGAACAAAGGAACCATGCAAATGTGTTCAGTAACACGAAAAACAATCGCATCAATCCTCCTCGCCTTTTTTGTTATATGTATTAGCAGACAGGCCCCTTGTGAGAACACAATCAAAATCGAGGGTTACATCAAAGACATTTACACAAATGCAGGCATTGTGGCCTGCGATGTGGAAGTGAGCAATCCTATAAGCAAGACTGTGCTTGGGCAATATCCATCCGGAGTGGACGGGTACTACAATGTCGGAGGCATATCTTGTTCCGAAAACGAGATGATCGTGGTGCGCGTGGTGAAATCAGGTTACAATGATTTTGAGTCCCCCTTATTTCGGCTAAAAGGTTGTGATGTAGCATACGATCCTGCTTTGCTCCCGATCGACAACAATGTCTCGCAATTTTTCGTCACAAACCCAGGAAAGGATCTTGTGTCGACCATTTTTTATGCGCCCAAGGAAATCAGGATAGTCAACAACAAGGATCTGTATTTTGCGGTAGGTATCGACAGGTGCCGAGCCGGTCAAGTTCAATCTGTCGTTGATATCAACGCCAATCCGCAGGGTTTCTTACAGCCCCGTAATTTCTTCGGTCTTGGGGTGGTTGATGTCGGCGTTCACGAGTACGACTTATCGGACGCTCAAGTCGGCGACATATACACCATCACATTGGTTTCGGGTGCCATCAATGCTCCATACCAGTATAAAGCGATCCAGGCCGTGGTGGGTCTGAAGAACTTCGAAGCGGTATTCGCCTCCGCCCTCACAGCCGTATTGCCAGAGCTGGATAAGGATGCGGGAACTGTGGCTGCGGACTTGATTTCACAGGGCCAAATAGGAAGCGAGCTGGCAAACCAAAACTGGTCCGGTGCGGCCAGCGAACTGATACAGACGCTTCTCGGCAACCCTTCGATACTCTGGACGGCATGCGAAACAGTAGGCGTCCACATTGCACCTGATCTTGCAGTAAAAGCGTCGCTCTGGATTGATTTAGCACTCATCCTTCCTCAGTTTTTCGATGCTTTCTTGGATTCCGTGCCCCCCGTGGATACGCTCGTCATCGAATGTTCTGGATCGCAGAGCTCGACCGTAGAAACCGAAGCGTTTCTGCTTGGATCCGAAGACTCCTGGTCCTTTTGGATACCATTCCCGCCATCTGAGGGACAAATAATATTCGTCCAGGTCACGAACGTAGGAGTGAGCCCTCTTTCCAACGTATGGGTCGGATTCGACGTGCGCGATCCGTTGAACCGTAAGGTTGAGAACACCAAGACGCCGATAGCCGACTCCGAGACAGGATTGGTTGGCGCTTGGGATTTTGTGGCTGAGGATCCACTCGGCAACATCCATGAGCAAGGGGTCACCATAAACCCAGGAGAGACTTGGCAGTTCCAAACACGGGATCCTTACCTGTTTGATATAAGTGTTTCAGGACATCGATATCGAGGCGGACGCTACAGCTATGCTTATGCGGTCTGGGAGAACGGATACCCTGGCCAGCAAGGCGCGAAAAGAATCGGAAATATAAGAAATGGCACAATTACCATCCGCGATAGCGTGCCGCCGCAAGCACCAAATGGATTGGTATCCTCTCGAAGCGGCGATTCGATCGGACTCGCTTGGGAAAAGGTAGGCAAAGACACAAATCAAGATGATCTTTTCGATATGGACTTTTTCGAGGTGTTCAGGAGCGACAGCCAAACGGGTCCATATGTGAAGATTGGAGACACCGATGTCGACGATCTTCAGAGCGTGCCTTGCTCGTTTATCGACAACGCCACAGATCCAAGTCAGAAGTATTACTATGAAGTGCGAGCTATCGATACTGGCGGGAACATAAGTGCCTTCAGCGAGCCCCTTTGTGTGGCTTACTCAATCCCGGTAGCACACATCACTTCGATAATCCCCAATCCGGCTGTTCAGGAACAAGGTAATATTAACTTCACCGGTGCTGGAGATGATCCCGACGATCAAGGCACGCGCCTAGAGATCTGCAATTACAAATGGTCAGCCGACAACGTCATCATCTATGAAGGCCCGGACCCGTCCTTCAGCATTTCGGCGTCGGATTTCATTGTGGGGACGCATAAGATCAACCTTTGTGTTCAGGATAACGACGGCCCGAACAACACGCCGGGCGACTGGTCGGATACGGCGGTGGCTTATCTGACGGTGTTGCCACCGCAGACGGGACAGGCTGATTATCGCGTGAACCAGTTGAGCATGATTGGCGAGACGACCGGCTTGCAAGGTGGCGACCCATTGACACTCACCATCAATACCGCCAACATCGGCTCGGGGCCAGGCGGCGGGAACTCGGTGACTCGTGTTTATCTGACCACGCAACAGAGCGGCGATCCGCGCGCGTCGGGCGTGGCCGTGGCCACCATGAGCGTGGGGAATTTGTCCGGTGGCGCGTCGCAATCCTTATCATTTGGTGCTTTGTTCCCATCCGTCGCGCCAGGCACCTATTATCTCGCCGCGTGTGCCGATGCGGACAACCAGATCAGCGAATCAAACAAAGGGAACAACTGGCTGTACAATCCGACTCCCGTGCAATTTAAGGGCGGCCCTTTCAGCGCAAGCGGCCGAGTGACGGATGATGGCGGAAATGGAATGGATGGAATACGGATTACGCTGGTGAAGACGGATACGAATGGGAACACGTTGGATACGCGGGTGTTCTTCACGAACGGGGAGGGCAATTGGTCCGCCACGGACATTCTTGGAGTCGGGGAATCATGGACGGTGACTCCGGGCGGGGCAGGATATTCCATGGTCTTCAATCCGGCGTTTTACCAATTGGGGCCGGTGGATCGAACCAGAGCGGATTTGAACTTTGTCGAAGCCATCGTAGGATATACGATGTCCGGTCGGGTAACACGACCAGATGGAAGTCCTTACGGGAAAGGGACTATCCGTTCGCAATGGACCGTTGATCAAATCCAACTATATCTCCCTGTGGATGCCCACGGATATTTCTCGCGCACGGTATTCACGAACAATCTATCTTCGGGTGTCGATTTCTACTTCGAGCCCGTAGACAATGTTTTATATGAATGGCCATCTTGGACGCCCGGGAATCATTATGTCTTCCCAATAGCAAACAGCAGCGATCTTGATTTCCATGTTGCATTTTCTAACAGCAGCGCGATCTCGGGTATCGTGCAAGATAAGCAAGGAACCGCTCTGGGATCTATCGGCATTACATGCCGTTGCACGGGGACCGGGCCGGCCGACTATGGATCCGACACGGTCCTTACGAATGCCGACGGAACTTTCAAATTCGAGGACGTTATAAAAGGCAAGCCTTATAAAATCTATCCAGATCAGGCGGGTATGTTGTTTGCGCCTGCGGAATATGACATTGCATCACTCAACACGGACGTGAGTGATATTGCGTTTGTGACGGCGGATAGGCCGGTTGCGAATTTCGATGCAACACCGATATCGGGTTCGCTTCCCTTAACCGTGAAATTCACGGACACCTCGACCTCTGGGGACTTGCCGATTACGGACTGGTTGTGGGATTTCGGGGACGGCGTCACGACGACGACGCAGAATCCAATTCATGATTACCCCACGACTGGAACTTTTACCGTTAAACTGACCATCACAAGCGCAGGCGGAAGTTCAACCCAGGAAGCGCCAGGATTGATCACGGCGCATGAGAATGTCGCGCCTGACCAACCCACCAATATTTATCCAATTTGCTTACAAAGCCATGTTTCTTGTGAGAGCATGCTGGTCGGTTCCGCATTCGTCGATCCGGATGGCAACGATACCCAGTCCAAAGGAGAATTCCAGGTGGCGAACCTTGACGGCGATTTCGATCATCCTGTCTGGGACAGCGTCGAGATAAGTAACGGAAACACCTATACGTCAATTCCAAGTTCGGCGGGTTTACAGCAAGGTCAGTATTATCGCTGGCGGTGCCGCTACCAGGATAACAAAGGGGCTTGGAGCGCTTGGAGCAATGAGACGGTATTCAAAACCAGCGCTGCACGGACGGGCGCATCAGAATGGATGCTTTACGAGTAGCCCCTAAGCATTTCGCCTCAATGAATCCACGACCACGCCATAAGCAAAGGGCGGCGATGCGCAGGATATAACCGGCGCTGTAGTTTTTGAATAATCCTTTATCGCGAGGAGGCTCTTGACTGTTCAGACCGGGGACATGGGGATCGACGCTCAGCCGACCTCGGTCGGGGGGACTTCGGCGGCGACGGCGGCGCCGACGTCGCGCGTGCGGCCGCTGACCAGCGAGACGAATGTGTTGGAGATAATCTTGAGGTCCATCCAAAAACTGCAACTCTGGACATAGCGCAAATCGTAGCCAAGCTTGACTTTCACGTCTTCGAGCGATTCGTCGTACTTATGGTTGACCTGGGCCAGGCCGGTGATGCCGGGCTTGACGCGCAGGCGCAGGGGGTAGCCTTCGATCTTCTGGCTCAGTTCGCTGACGAAGATCGGCCGCTCGGGACGCGGGCCGACCAGGCTCATCTCGCCCTTGAGCACGTTGATCAGTTGGGGCAATTCATCCAGATGCGTGCGGCGCAGAAACCCGCCGATCGGCGTGACGCGCGTGTCGTTGCGCCGGGCCCACTGCGCCCCGTCTTTTTCGGCGTCCAGGCGCATGCTGCGAAACTTGTAGATCATGAAGGGCTGATTGTTGAAACCGACGCGCAACTGGCGGTAAAAGACCGGCCCCCGCGAGGTGATCCGCACCGCCAGGGCGATCAGGCCCATGAACGGCGCCAACATCGCCACGCCGGCCGCCGCCATGCACCAGTCGAACAGACTCTTGGTCCGGAAATAATGTCCATGCCGGGCCAGAAAGTTCTCGCTCACGGGGTCCATCGCCGCTGGATTGTTGCGATCCTGCTTCATGACGGGGTGATCCTGCTCCTTACCTGCCTGCACCGGCTTCATTCAAGACACGCGACTCGTTAAAAGCAATCCCAATGCCAATCGTGGGTCTTTGTCGCGCTCGACCCCGCATTTTGTTCAGCACGCAACTAAGTCCTGATTTATGAACGACAAACGATTGCGTCATGAATATGACAGATGGCAATTAGAGCCTTGAATAGGCCTTTCCGGCTCATGGCCCAAGCGATAAGGAGGACCCAAGGTGCAACCCGTTGCATGGCACCCGAGGCCAGACTGCACCACATTGCAATCCCGTTAAAATCATTGCCGCCCGTGCGAAAAGGATTCATATTTACTGTGAACTGCTGGAAGTCTGGGCCCGCACCGACGTCGACGCGCTGCAACTCATGGACGACTGGGGTTCGCAGCGCAGCCTGCTGGTCGACCCCGAACTCTTTCGCGAGCCGTTCAAGCCGATGGTTCGCGATTACGCCCAGATCGCCCACGCCGCCGGCAAGAAATGTTTCATGCATTCGGACGGCTGGATCCTGCCGATCTACCCCGACTTGATCGAAGTGGGCATCGACGCGATCAATTCCCAGATCCACTGCATGGGCCCGGACAAGCTGGCGCCGTTCGCCGGCCAGATCACGTTCTGGGGCGAAATCGACCGCCAACACCTGCTGCCCTACGGCACCAACGCGGAGGTGGACCGCGCCGTGCGCGAGGTGCACCGGCACCTGTGGCGGCGCGGCGGCTGCATCGCCGAATGTGAATTCGGCATCGGCCCGCGCCCCGACAACGTGCGCCAGGTCTTCGCGACGTGGGATGAAATTTTTAAGCAGTAGTCAGAAGTCAGAAGTCAGAATGAAATCCAATCGTCCTCGTTCTCGTTCTCGTCCTCGTCCTCGACTTGAATTCTTTGCGGTTCTTTGCGTGTTCTTAGCGGTTCTTTGCGTAACGGAATTTCTCTGCTATTAAGTGAAAGACCGATGACGATGACGAGCACGAGCACGAGCACGAACTATTAACGGGATGTCCATCACGATGAACCTGACGGCCCACTGGATCTGGAAAAAGCAGGCCCGCAAGAATCCCTACAACCAGACGATCCTCGCCCGGCGGATTGTGGAATCACCGGCGCCGGCGCGCGTCGTGATCGCCGTCACGGCCGACTCTTATTACCGCCTGCTGATCAACGGGCGTTGGGTCGCCGATGGCCCCGGCCGGAGCTGGCCCGAGCACCACCGCTACGACGAGTTGGACGTCAGCGCCTATTGGACCGAAGGGCGCAACGAAATCACGATCCTGGCGCGATATTTGGGCGTCGGTTCGGCGCACCGCGTGCCGCGCCGGCCGGGGTTGTTGGCGCAGCTCGAACTGACCGCGCCGGATGGTAAAAAAACCACGATCGCCTCCGATCAAACATGGCAAGTGGCCGAAGCCCGCGCCTGGAGGGCGAACACCTTCCGGCGTTGGGAACCGGGCGAACTCTACGACGCGCGTCTGGAGTCGCCCCTCCGGTTCAGCCGGGCCGAGGTGATCTGCCCGGCGGCCGGTGGCCCCTGGGGCGACCTCCAGCCGCGCGACGTGGCCCTGCTCGACCGCAAGCCGGTCGCCTTGCGCCGGTTCATGGGCGCCCAAGTCGTGCGGCGCGACTGGCTCGCCTTTCATTTCCCCGTCGCCCGGCTCCTTTATCCCGAACTGATCGAGCAGAACACCCAGACCAGCGTGGCCTGCGTCGTGGCGACGGTGATCGAGTGTCCGCGCGCCGGGAAAATCCGGCTGCAAACGCATGATTTCAAGCTGACGGTCAACGGCCGGCCCGGCGAGGCCGGGACGTTTCGGCTCAAGGCCGGGCGCAACCTCCTGCTCGCGCTGGCCATCCCTTACTTCGGTTATCACGTCAAGGGAAAGAGCCTCCGCTTTTTGGACACGCGCGGATTCAGGCGGGAAACCCCGCTCACGCTGGAGAACCCGCTCGCGCCGGGGCACGAAAACCCCTGGTGCTTCGTGCCGCTGGAAGAGGGACGCTTCACGCGCGACGACCTGATCTTTATCACGGCGCCCAGTCCCGAGCGCGAGGCGTTTTGCGCAAAAATCGACGGCGTGTTGGCGGAAATCGAGCGCGAGGTAACCGATCCGGATTCTTTCCGCATCCGTTTCGGCGCGCAAGCCAAGGTCATTCCTTCATCAGAAATGCTGAGCGAAGACCCCACGCGCCCGTTCTTTAACCGCGAACCGCTCGGGGACGCGCTCGCTCATGTGCAAAACCCCGCCGCGCTAATGGCCGACAACGCCGAGTGGACCGAGGTGTTCCCCTCGCCGCGCGGCGACGTCGAACTGGCCTACGACCTGGGCGAGCAGCACTGCGGTTATTACGAATTCGAACTCATGGCCGAAGCCGGCCTGATCGTTGACGTGAACGGCATCGAATACATCATGCCCGACGGCCGCTTGCAGCTCACCTGCCACGCCTCGCTGGAGGTCCCCTTCCCCAACGGCATGCGCTACGTCTGCAAGGAGGGGGCGAACCGCTTCATCTCGCTGGCGCGCCGCTCGGGGCGCCACCTCTTCCTCACGCTGCGAGGCCAAACGCGCCCGGCGCGCGTGCGGCGCTTGGGGCTGATCGAATCGCTCTACCCGGCCGCGGCGGTGGGAAGTTTTTCGTGCAGCGACGCGCGGCTGGACAAGATCTGGGAAATCTCGGCGCGCACGGTCCGGCTCTGCATGGAGGACACGCTGGTCGATTGCCCGCTGTACGAACAGACCTTCTGGGTCGGCGACGCGCGCAATGAGGCGCTCTATGCCTTCACGGCGTTCGGCGCGGCCGACCTCGTCCGCCACGGGCTGCGGCTGGGCGCCGAGTCGCTCGAAAGGTATCCGCTGGTCGGCTGCCAGATGCCCTCGTCCTGGGATGTGATCCTGCCCGCCTGGAGTTTCCTCTGGGGCCTGGCGCTGTGGGAGTATTATGAATACACCGCCGACGAGGCCTTTCTCAAACAAACCTGGCCCGATGCCCTGCGCAATCTGCGCGGCGCGGAAAAATACGTCAATCAGCGCGGGCTGTTCAGCGCGCCGTTCTGGAACATGTTCGACTGGGCCGACCAGGACATCCTGCACGACACGGTCACGCACAACAGCCTGTTCATGATCGGGGCGATCGACGCGGCGCTCAGGACGGCCCGCCTCCTCGGCGACCGGCCGGCGTCCGCCTGGCTGCGCCGCTTGCGCCGGCGGCTGGCGCGGGGGGTCAACCAACTGTGGGACGCAAAGAAAAAGGCCTATCCTGACAGCATCCACAACGACGGCGCGGTGAGCGAGCGCACCAGTCAGCACACCAGTTTCCTGGCCATTCTTTACGATGTCATCGAACCGAAAAACATGGCGGCCGCCCGGCGCAACCTGACCGATCCGCCCGAGGCGATGGTGCGGGTCGGCTCACCCTTCGCGATCCAGTTTCTATATGAAACCTACGAGAAACTTGGGCTGCCCGAGCGGATTCTCGATTCCATTAGAGAGAACTACGTGCCGATGCTCGAAGCGGGGGCGACGACGGTCTGGGAAATCTTTCCCTCCGGCCACTTGATTGTGGGCGATTATCCCACGCGCAGCCACGCCCACGGCTGGTCCGCCGCGCCGCTCTATTATCTGAACCGGCTGATCCTGGGCTTGCGGCCGGCGGCGCCCGGGGGGCGGCGCTGGATCCTCAGCCCGTGGGTCGCGCGGCACGAGTGGGCCAAGGGGGCCAGCGCCACGCCCCACGGCGCGGTCGAGGTGAGCTGGAAAAAGAACGGCGCGCGGCTGGAGATCGAAACGAGCGCCCCGGCCGGCGTGCGGCTGGCCTTCAAGCCTAACCCCAGCCATCAGGGTCTGAAGGTTTTCTTAAATGGCAAAGAGATTCGGCGCGCGGGCGCGAGCAGGGCAAGCTAGCACCAGTACGGTAAACTACAGCCTCACGCGCGTTTGGAGCAGTACGACCCCTCCAGGGTCGGACCAGTTTATTGGCCTTGGACCCCGGGTTTCGCGAATACGCTCAACCCGGGGCTACTCACATTTGACCCCTGCGGGGTCGGGAAAACAATTCCGGCAGCCGGATTGCCGCGCACAAGATGATAGGGCATTACGGTTGATCGCTAGCGGTCCACCCGGACCCCGAAGGGGTCACATGTGAGTAGCCGTAGGTTTCAACCTACGGACCAGCGTCCATCTTTCTTGCCGACCCTGAAGGGGTCGCACCATCCTGCAAATCGTTACTTCAAATGCAGCAGCTCGGCCGCGGGCAATCCATCGCGCTCGGCCAGCCGCTTCCGGCGCAGCCGCAGCGCCGCCGGCAGGCGTCCCAGCGCGGCCAGCAGCGCCCGGCCCCAGCCAGCCTCGCCCTCGCGTGTCGTCTGGCGCAGCACCTGCCCCGGCAGGGCCAGAAAATGGCGCGCCAGCAACCACGGATCGCTCAAGTTGGCCCAAACAAACAGAAGGTGATTGCGCCGGACGAGGAGCGAGACGCCCCACTCGCCGTAGCGGCGGCGCATCGAGCCTTGGCCCCAATGATAGGCGACGGCCAGCGGCTCGTAGAGGTTGACCCAACCGCGGCGGCGCGCCTGCCAGGCCAGGTCGTAATCCTCCCAGTAACCGGGATGGTAAATGCTGGCGAATCCGCCCAGTTTCAGGAAACGCGCGCGGTTGACCAGGCAGGCCCCGGCCTGAAAAAAATCGGTCGGGCGCGTCTCGGGGCTGTCGAACGGCTCCTGCACGATCAGCCCCTCGCGCCAGGCCGCCCTCTGGCCGGAATGATTGGGCGCCTGGCTGGCCCAGTCGCGCGTCTGCGCGCCGATGGCGAAGAGCCCCTCCGGGTCGTGCTGGCCGAGCGTGGCGATCAGCCGCTCGCAAAAATCGCTCTGCAGCGCCAGGTCGTTGTTGAGCAGGAAGACCCACTCGGCCGCGAGCGCCGCCATCCCGATCCCCACGGCCCGGCCAAAGCCGACGTTCTGGGCCAGCCGGATGAGGCGCACGCCGGGAAAGCTTTTCTCGATCAGTTCCGGCGAGCGGTCCGTGCTGGCGTCATCGACGACGACGACCTCCATGACCCGGCCCGTGCGGCGCGCGGCGGCCAGCACCGAACCCAGCGCGCGCTCGATATACGCCTCGCCGTTCCAGTTGGGGATCAGCACGCCGTAAGTGAAATTATTCAAGAAGACTGCCCCTCGCACGGACTAACAGTGAATCCAGGATTTCTTGTCGTGCTCGTGCTCGTTCTCGTGCTCGTTCTCGTCCTCGGAATTCTTGATTTACATCGATTACGATTACGAGCACGAGCACGAGCACGAATAATCAGGAGGAAACTTTCTGGCCTCGTTCTAAAGTCCAAATCCGCAATCCAAGTGAGAAGGCCCAGTGGGCCTTCGAGACCGCAATCCGCAATTGTTTTCACCGCATCTCGCGCCGGCGCCAATCCTCCTCGGGGAACGGGCCGAAGGGGTTGCACATTTCGAAGATCCGGCTGACGATCCGCTTGCCCAGGCGGTTCTCCAGCGGATCCAGCTCCAGGTTGGTGGTGATGATCACCGGTTTGCAGCCCTCGTAACGCTCGTTGATGATCAGGTAAAAACGGTCGAGGACGAAATCGGAGAGCTTCTCCGCGCCGACGTCGTCGAAAACCAGCAAGTCGGTGGTCGTGACCTCCTCGATCAGGTCGTCCTCGGTCACTTCGCTGCGCTCGTCGAAGGTGGCGCGGATGTCGCGTAACAGGTCGGGCGAGTTGTAGTAGAGCCCGGTATGGCCCTTGAGGATCACCTCGCGCAGGATCGCCACGGCCAAGTGGCTCTTGCCGCAGCCGACCTGCCCCCTCATCAGCAGCCCCTGGGGGTATTCGGCCTTGAAGGTGAACTTGCTGATGTAGGCCTTGGCGGTGTTGACGAGCATTTTTCGCTGAATCCCGCCAATACCCTTAACGTTGAAACTCTCGAGCGTCTTGTTGGCGAAACGCTTCGGGATGCGCGCCTTCTCCAGCCGCCGACGCAGGAAGAACCCTTCCTGCCAGCCGGTCTCCTCGAAGGGATGGACGGGTCTCTCGTCCGCCACCTCCGGCTTGGACGCGGCGCCCGTGGGGGCGTGTCCGTCGCGAAGGCGCGCCGGGGCCGGCCGCGGCTCCTCGCGCTCCGCATCCGAATCCTGATGGTGTGTTGTCCTAGCCATGGCTCAAGCACGCTCCGCAAACATCGTTGGACCTATTAAGATCCCATTTGAGTCAGATTTGCAACGTTTTTCAAATCGGATGTCAAACTCGTTACGAGACGGATTTTCTTCTTGGTTTCTTGGAATTAATATTATTTACCATGGAAGATAATTCTGTGGCTTTCTTCCTGAGCCATTCAAGATTCAGTGAAGAAACAAACCCTTCACATCTGAAACCCTTACGATATTGTTTGTCAAATTGCTCGAACAACTTTGACAAGTGCTGATGGGTCAAGACTCTAAAATTCGTATACTTTTTTGTGTTTCTTTTTGTTCTTGGGGCGCGCAAAAAGGTGTAAATCCCTTCGATATCAATAAAGAAGATGGATTCTATCATTAAAATCGCAACCACCGAGACGATTTTTTTTCATTTTGTCCAATGAAGAGAATCTAGTTGAGATTAATTCCTTATTATAAGCCGGAACGCCGATTCTTTCCTGGTCGATGCACACGTAAACATCAAATGTGTTTGTCGGGTTATTCTGGTGATATTGTAGAATCGCGTCCGCGATCTTCGTATTAACGTTGAAATTACCCTTTAAATTCTTGATATGTTTTGGTTTGGATCTAAAATATTTGGCCGCAAACGAGGCATAAAACTCCTCTTCGGTTTCACCTTCCACCAAAATCAGAGCGACATGCTGTCCCGGCGCTTTATCCCTGCAATGCTTCTTTGCCATAGCCTCAACTGCTCTCAAAATTCTTCTGAAGCAAATCGCCCAAACTGAAGAAATTTCTATTCAATGCCTCGATGGCCTCTTTATTGTCCGACACCTTTTGAGTCGTGACGAAACCATCCTTTAAATGTCTCATGACGGTTATTTCGGATGGTTTCATGGAATTGATCACAACCGGACTGTGAGTCGAGAATAAAATCGTCCTCTGATCCGCAAATTCCCTGAACATTGTGATCATTTTTTCTATCGCCTGTGGGTGCAGATGATTTTCCGGCTCTTCAAACAAAATGATGCCACCCGTATCCAGGAATGAATATAACGCAATCAAGAATCCCAGCACAACCGCGCCGCCCATCGAAAGCTCCGCACTAAATTGCGGTCTACCATGCTGAAACGTAGTAATACATTTATATGTTTCAGTTTTCGATTTTGAATCCGTATTTTGATTCATAGGAAACTCAAATAGCGTAATTTTTTCGATCTCACCAATTTCTTTTAACCAGAAAATAAACTGGTTCCAACGCTTCTTGTCTTTTTGGATATCCTCAATTAAATGATAGGGGTCGTATGATAAGACAATTTCGCCTGGACTTTTTGGCGGCATCAGTGGCCTTAAACGGACATTTAATTTCTGTCGAAAATCTTCCGGATCCAATCGAATCAGATTCGATGATAAAAGCGATGTCATAAAGTTCGAGAGCAATGGAAAGTTATTCGGGAAGTCATCGGCCTCTCTGACTTCAAGAGAACGCAACGCGGACATATCGGACCTGGTTTTAAACTTATCCTTATTCCGTGGACCTTTCTCGTCAGCCACGATAGTCGTACCATCCTCCATTCTTCTGACAAGAGTCGCCGATATCCCAGGCGTCCCAATCTGCTTCGCCATAAACACCTCGGAAAGAAAGCGGCCACTCTCTGGATTCTTTCCATAAATTGGATTAGTTGGCGGCATAATTTCTAATTGATATTTAACCTGCCATTGCTTTGAATCCGATTGTATCCTGCACTCAATTTCAAGACGAAACGGGTTCACCTCTTTTTGATTTTGATGGATAGGAACCCAAAACCCAAAAGGACAAAAGCCTTCATTAATGGATCGTTGGCGGACGTCATCGCTCCCGGATAACATGGTTATCAAAAACGGTATAACTTCCAACAGGTTCGATTTTCCGGAACTATTGCACCCCGTGATGGCGTGCAGGCCATTGGGATCGATCGTGCAATCGACCAGATTCTTGTAGCCACTGACGAAAAAATGCTCGATTTTCATAATTCACCGCTTTTCCTGTTACATTAAGCCTCAAACACCCCATATATCGGCCATTTGTGGATGAATATCAACACAAATCTTCGCTATTTATCAATCACAAGCGTGTGGAATGCAGAATTGCACCCGGAGGGGGGTTTACCTATCATGTTCCGGGAGCGCGAAGGGCGCCGGGGGGGGGCGGAGAACCGATTCGCCCGCCCCGACCTCCGCGGCGAGGTGAAAAATCTAACATCCGCCAGGATATGGTTAAATATCTGTTGAATTGCGGTCGCGAACGCGCTAGGTTCACAATAGTTGTGAACGCTTGGACGCTTAAGATTCGGACAGCGACGCTAGCGTATGAACCCACCGGTCGACAATCCTGGACCCGACTACCGCGAGGTGCGCTTGCTGCTCGCGATGATGGGCGCTTCGGTGCCGGTGATGGCGCGCGCGATCGGCGAGAACGTCAATTCGGTCTACGACGCGCTCAAGCGTGATTTCCAGGGGCCGATCTACCGCCGCATCCGCGACAAGGCCGAGGCCTACCTCTCCACCGCGCGCGAGCGGCTGGGCGAACGGCTCGGCTCGCGCCAGCCCCCGCTTAAAACCATGGTCATCCTGGGCGCCGGGACGCCGGGCTTGGGTTTGGAACTTGAACTGCGCGACCTGGATGCGGAAATTCACCTGGCCGACACCGCCGTGTTAGGCCCGGCCGACGCGGAGCACCGGGGCGGCGATCCGGTCCACGGCCCCGGCCTGGGCTGGCGCATCGGCGTCGGGAGCGAAATCATCCGCGGCGCCGGCCAGGCCAGCCAAATCACCCTGCATCTGACCCGCCCCGCCGGCCGCGGACGGGGGGGACCGTTTCAGGTGGAACTGCTCACCCACCCCGCGCCGATCGATCCGCGCCTGTGCCGCGCGTGCGGCGCCTGTGCCCAGGCCTGTCCCGAACAGTGCATCGCCTCGCCCGCCGCGGAGCAAACGCCCCCTTATTACACGATTCATCGCCACGCCTGCCGGCGGCAAACCGGGGGTGCCTGCCAGGCATGCCTGGACGCCTGCGTGAACCACGCCATTGATTTTGGCCGCCCCACGGCCGCCACCACGCTCGATGCGGACGCCCTGCTGATCTGCGCCGGCCCCAAGCCCCCGCTGGATTTGAGCCGGAATCTTTTCACCCCAATTCAAGACAGCAAGATCCAGAACTCCGAAGGAGGGCCGGCCTGATGATCTTGGCCGAACTCAAGCCGGCTCCCGAAGTCCAACGCCTGCTGGCCCCTTACCCGCGGGTTCTGGCGGTCCAGTGCGGCGCTTGCAGCCAGGTGGAGCACGCCGAGGGGGAAGCGGGGGCGCGGGACTTTGTGGCGCGCCTCGTCCGCGAAGGGTTGCGAGGAATCTCGCTCGGGGAGATTTTCGATCATCCCTGCCAGGGGACGAAGCTGAAGCGGATCGAGGAGCGCGCGGCCGAGTTCGGGGCGATCCTGATGCTGGGGTGCAGCCTGGGGACGCAGGCGCTGGCCGAACGCTTCCCGGACAAACCGGTCATCGCGGCGGTGAATATGAAGCTCCGGGAGGCGGAGGAACTGCCCAGCGACTGGGCCGAGCGCTGCCTGGCCTGCGGCGATTGCCGCTTGGGAAACCTTGGCGGGGTGTGTCCCCTGACGCGCTGCGCGAAAGGGCTGGTCAACGGCCCCTGCGGCGGCGCCGTGGACGAAGGGTGCGAGGCCGATCCGGCATCGATCCCCTGCGCCTGGGAAAAGATTGCGCAGCGGCTGGAGCGGCAGGGGCGGCTGGCGGAACTCCGCGCGATCGCGGCGCCGCGCGACTGGTTTCATCCGCCCGCCGGCACCGGCAAGCCGCTGTTGTGGGAAGATTTTGAACAGGAGGCAACGGAGAAAACGGAGGATAGGCCGCCAGAGGATAAAGGGAAGCAGGAAGGCTTGCAAGAACAATGACGATGACAAGCAGCGGCTTCACAACGGTGAATGAAAATGAGTCCTTTAGGTCCTTTAGGTTCTTTTCGTCCTTTTCCCTTTTTCGAAAGAGCACGATGACGAGCACGAGCACGAGCACGAGAATAGAGATAGCGCCATGATCCCTGAGACTCACGAAAACGCATCCTTGTGCTACCAATGCGCCAAATGCTCGGCGGGCTGTCCGTTGGCCGAGGAGATGGACCTGCTGCCGCACCAGGCGATGCACCTGCTGGCGCTGGGCGAGGACGAGCGCGTGCTGCGTTCGAGCACGATCTGGCTCTGCGCGGGGTGCTACGCCTGCGCCGTGCGCTGCCCCAACGATATTAACATCACCGAATTGATGGACCAGTTGCGGGCCAGGGCGGTGGCGCAAGGGATCGCGTGCCCCCGGCCAGAGATTCTTAAATTCCACCAAACGTTCCTCAAGGACCTCGCGCGGCGCGGACGGATCCATGAGTTGCGGATGATGGGCGAATACAACCTGAAGATCGGCAAGCCCTTCAACAACATTCACCTGGCGCCCCAGATGTTCAAGAAAGGCCGCCTGCGCCTGCTGCCGCCCAAAACCCTGCGGGGCTTTCGACGCTGGATGGAGAAGCTATGCAAGGACTGAACCATAAGATCGCGCTTTACCCCGGGTGCAGCCTGGAAGGCTCTTCGAGCAGTTATGACATCAGCCTCGATCGGGTGCTGGAGATCCTGCGCATCCGGCCCGAAGTGCTCAAGGATTGGAACTGCTGCGGGGCGACCGCGGCCCACGCGCTCAACCGGAAGCTTTACCTGGGCCTCAACCTGCGCAACCTGGCCCTGGCCGAAGCGCAGGGCTTCAGCGAGATCCTCGCCCCCTGCGCGTCGTGCTATCACCGGTTGGCCAGCGTGAACTTCGAATTGCAGCAGGACCCGGAGCTGCGCGCGGAGCTCAACCGCGAGGCCGGACTCAATTACCAGGGCTGGGTCCGGGTGCGCAACCTGCTCGACCTGCTCGCGCGCGTCCAGGATGAGGACGGGATCGCGCCGCACGTCCGCCGGCCGCTCGCCGGGCTGCGCGTGGCCTGTTACTACGGCTGCCTCAACACGCGCATCCCGCGCATGGAATGCTTCGACAACCGGGAAAATCCGAGCTCGATGGAGCGGGTGGTGGGCGCGCTCGGCGCCGAGCCGATCGACTGGTCGTATAAGACCGAATGTTGCGGGGCGAGCCTGTTCATCAGCGCCGAAAAGGTTTCGGCCAAGCTGGTCGCGCGGATCCTGCAAGACGCCGTGGCGCGTAAGGCCGACCTGATCGCCGTGGCCTGCCCGCTCTGCCAGAACAACCTGGACACCAAGCAGAAGGAAATCCGGGAACAGTTTGGGATTGAGAGACCCTTGCCCGTTCTCTTTATCACGCAGCTCATGGGGCTGGCATTCGGGCTGGGCGATCATGAACTGGGGATGCGGCAGAATTTTGTGCCGTTTCAAAGAGAAAATCGCACCGCAGAGACGCGGAGGCGCGGAGAATGAATGAGCTAAGTTATAGAATCATCGGCGCATGTATCGAAGTTCACAAGATCCTGGGGCCAGGATTGCTGGAATCAATCTATGAGGAATGCTTGTGCCGCGAGTTATTGCTGGCTGGCCTTCAGTATGAAAGACAAAAGGACGGGATTAACCGCATTGTGAATCAATTCCAGGACTTCTCCGCGCCTCCGCGTCTCTGCGGTGGAACTAGTCTGAATCAGGGATCCGCCCTATGAGTGTTTCGCCACAAAAAGTCGGCTCGGTTCTTGTTGTTGGCGGCGGCATCGCCGGGATGCAAGCGGCGCTGGACTGCGCCAACTCGGGCTTCAAGGTTTACCTGCTCGAACAGCAGGCCTCGATCGGCGGCAACATGGTCCGCCTCGACAAGACCTTTCCGACCAACGACTGCGCGATGTGCATGATCTCGCCCAAGCTGGTCGAGACCGGCCGCCACCTGAATATCGAAATCATCTCCTACACCGACCTGCAGCGGATTGAAGGCCACGCCGGCGACTTCACGGCCACCATCCGCAAGCGCGCGCGTTATATCGACGAGCAAAAATGCAACGGCTGCGGCGACTGCGAACGCGAGTGCCCGGTGCAGATCAGCGACACCTTCAACGGCGAACTCATACAGCGCAAGGCCATCTATCGCCTTTACCCGCAGGCCATCCCCAACGTCTTCACGATTGACAAGCACGCCAGCCCGCCACCCTGCCGCGGCACCTGTCCGGCGGGGGTCAATGCCCAGGGTTACGTGGCCCTGACGGGCAAGGGCAAGTTTCTACAGGCGCTCGACGTGGTGCGCGAGCGCATGCCGTTCGCCGGCGTCTGCGGCCGCATCTGTCATCATCCCTGCGAGGGCGCTTGCAACCGCTCGAAGGTGGACGAAGCGGTCTCGGTCCGCAACATCAAGCGCTTCCTCTCCGACTACGAGCGCGAGCGGATCGCGCGCGGCGAGTCGATCGAGCGTCCGCCAAGCGAAGCCGCCACGACCGAAAAGCGGCCCTACACGGAAAAGGTGGCCGTGATCGGCGGCGGGCCGGCCGGCCTGACCTGCGCCGGCGACCTGGCCCGCCGGGGCTACCCGGTGACCGTTTTCGACGCCAACGCGCAACTGGGCGGCATGCTGCGCACCGGCATCCCGGCCTATCGCCTGCCGCGCGAGACCCTGGACCACGAAATCAACGAGATCCTGGCCCTGGGCGTCGCGGCCGAGACCGGCAAAGCGCTAGGGCGCGATTTCACGCTGGACGGCTTGAAAGCGCAAGGCTTCCAGGCGGTCTTCGTCGCCACCGGCGCGCAACTGGCCAAGCGCATTGCGCTGGAGGGGAGCGAGGCCAAGGGGGTTCTCTACGGCATCGACTTCCTGCGCGACGTCAACACCGGCCAACCGGTCGAGCTGGGCCAGAACATCGTCGTCATCGGCGGCGGCAACGTGGCCATGGACGTGGCGCGCGCCGCCCTGCGCGCCGCTCCCGGCAGCCAGGTTTCGCTCTATTGCCTCGAGTCGCGCATCGAGATGCCGGCCCACATCTGGGAGATCACCGAAGCCCAGGAGGAAGGGGTCGCGATCAACCCGTCCTGGGGCCCGAGCCGCGTGATCGGCCGCGAGGGCCAGGCCGAAGCCTTCGAGCTGGTCAAGTGTGTCTCGGTCTTTGATGAAAACCGGCGCTTCAACCCCAAGTTTGACCCCCAGCAGAAACAGACGGTCGCGGCCGACACGATCATCCTGGCCATCGGTCAGGGAAGCGACGATTCCTTCATCAAGGACGCCGTGAAGACCCGGCGCGGGTTCATCGAGGCCGATCGGCTGACGCTGGCCACCAGCGCCGAGGGCATTTTCGCCGGTGGCGACAACGTGCTCGGGCCGGCCTCGCTGGTCCAGGCCGTCGAGCAAGGCCACCGCGGCGCCAAGTCGATTCACCGCCACCTGCGCGGGCTGGACCCGCGCGAGGATCGCGAGCCGGTCGAGCGCCCCGCCGAATTCGCCGACGTGCCGCAATGGGCCGACTTGGCCCCGCTGGCGCGCCAGCCGATGCGCACGGCCTCGCTCGAGGAGCGCCGGGCGACCTTCGCCGAGATCGACCTGGGTTACAGCGAAGCCGAGGCCGTCGCCGAAGCTTCGCGCTGCCTGCAATGCGGCGGCTGTTCGGTTTGCAAGGAGTGCGTCCGCGTCTGCAAAGCCCACGCCGTCGAGCACGGCATGACGGCGGCCGAGCGGGAACTCAAGGTCGGCGCGGTGATCACGACCAACGGTTACGACGTTTTCGACGCGCGGCGCAAGCCCGAATACGGCTTCGGCCGCTACCCAAACGTCGTCACCAGCATGCAGTTCGAGCGCATCCTGAGCGCCTCGGGGCCGTACCAGGGCCATTTGCAACGGCCGGGCGACGGCAAAACGCCGCGCAAGATCGCCTGGATCCAGTGCGTCGGCTCGCGCGACCGGACGCAGGGGAACGATTACTGCTCGTCGGTCTGTTGCATGGTCGCGACCAAGGCGGCCATCATCGCCAAGGAGCACGAAGCAGGCGTCGAATCGACGATTTTCTACATCGACATGCGCGCGTTCGGCAAGGGGCACGAGGGTTATTATAACCGCGCCAAGGACCAGTACGGCGTGCGTTACGTGCGCAGCCAGATTTCGTCGATCAAGGAAGAAGCCGAAAGCGGCAACCTGATCTTGCGCGCCATCAGCGAGGAAGGGCGCCGGCCGGTCGATGAGGTTTTTGACCTGGTCGTCCTCTCGGTCGGCCTGGTCCGCCACCACGCCATGGCGGGCCTTGCGGATACCTTGGGGATCGAATGCAATAAGTTCGGCTTTGCGCAAAGCCAGCCCTTCGAGGCGCTCAAATCGAGCCGCGAGGGTGTGTTCCTGTGCGGCGCGGTCAGCGGACCCAAGGACATCCCCGAGACGGTGATGGAAAGCAGCGCCGCGGCGGCGCTGGTCGGCGAGCTGCTCCACTCGGTGCGCGGCACGCAGGTCAAAATCAAAGAATATCCCGTCGAGCGCGACGTCGAGGGTGAAGCGCCGCGCATCGGCGTCTTTGTCTGCCACTGCGGCACCAACATCGCCTCGGTGATCGACGTCGGCGCGGTCGCCGAATACATCCAGAGGCTGCCGGGCGTCGCCTACGCCGAGCACACGCTCTACACTTGTTCGCAGGACACGCAGGAACGGATCAAGCAGATCGTTCGGGACCAAGGGCTCAACCGGGTGATCGTGGCCAGTTGCACGCCGCGCACGCACCAGCCGCTGTTCCAGGAAACGATGCGCGAGGCGGGCCTTAACCAATATCTCTTTGAGATGGCCGACATCCGCGAACAGTGCTCGTGGGTCCACCAGCAGGAGCACGAAAAAGCCACGGAAAAAGCCAAGGCGCTCGTGCGCGGGAGCGTGGGCAAGGCCTCGCTGCTCGAGCCCCTGCAATTCAAAAAAGTGGGGATCACCAAGGCGGCCTTGATCGTCGGCGGCGGCATGGCGGGGATGACGGCTTCGCTTTCGCTGGCCCGGCAGGGATTCAAGGTCGCGCTGATCGAGAAAAGCAGCGGTTTGGGTGGGAATTTACGCCATATTCATAAGAGCCTGGAAGGTTACGAGTGGCAGCCCTACCTTGAGCAGACGATCGCGCAGGTTACGGACCACCCGGATATTGACGTCTATTTGAATTGCGAAATCGACGAGGTCAGCGGGTTCGTGGGGAACTTCACGACGCGCCTGGCCGGCCCCGCGAAAGAAGAGATCAAGCACGGCGCGATCGTCGTGGCGACCGGCGCCGGGGAGTATCAGCCCGAGGGATTTCTTTTTGCGCAAAATGAACGGGTGATCACGCAGCGGACGCTGGAAGAAAAACTGGAGAACGGTTTCGCGCCGCGATCGGTCGTGATGATCCAGTGCGTTGGCAGCCGCGACAAGGACCGCCCCTATTGCTCGCGCGTCTGCTGCGCCGAGGCGGTCAAGAACGCGATCGCGCTCAAGGAACGGAGCCCCCTCGCGCGCATCACAATTCTTTACCGCGACATCCGGACGTATCAATTCAAGGAAGAGTATTATCGCAAGGCCCGCGAGATGAGCGTGAGGTTCATTCATTTCCCCGACGAGCGCTATCCGAGCGTCGAAGCGGAGGGGCAAGGCTTGGCCGTTCGCGTATTCGATACGGTTCTGGGCGAGGAGATCGAGCTAGCGGCCGAGTGCGTCGCGCTCAGCGCGGCGACGGTCCCCGACAAGGCGGCGAATCGCCGGCTCGCCGACCTGCTCAAGGTTTCAACGAACGACGACGGCTTCTTCATGGAGGCGCACGTCAAGCTGCGGCCGGTCGATTTCGCCAACGAGGGGATCTTCGTCTGCGGCCTGGCGCACTCGCCCAAGTCGACCGAGGAAAACATCACCCAGGCGCTGGCCGCGGCGGGGCGGGCGGCCTGCATCCTGTCGCGCGACTCGCTTGAGGTGGGCGGCGCGGTCTCGTGGGTCGATCCCGACAAGTGCGCCACCTGCCTGACTTGCGTGCGCGAGTGCGTTTTCAAAGCGCCGTTCGTCAACGCCGAGGGGAAGGCCGAGATCGAGGCGGCCAAGTGCCAGGGCTGCGGCAACTGCGCCGCGGCCTGTCCGGGCAAGGCGATCCAGCTTCGCACGTTCACCGACAGCCAGCAGCGGGCGCTCTTCCGCAGCATCCTGCGCGAAGAGCCCGTTGCGCCGGAACTGGTGAATGTTTGAGATCAGATCGGCGCAGCCGATCCTTGGAGTGCGGTGGCTTGCCGCCGCTTTGTCAAGCCGAGGCTTGCCTCGGTATTTGTGCGCGAGAATGTTGGAGAAACCGATAAGGCTTTGAAAAAATGAGCGCAAACATGACCGAAAACACTGAACCCACCATCATCGCCTTTTGCTGCCATTACTGCGCGTTCACCGCCGCCGACCTGGCCGGCACGATGCGGCTGCAATATCCGACCAACCTGCGCATCGTGCGCCTGCCCTGCACCGGGCGGGCCGACGTGAACATGGTCCTGCAAGCCTTCGTCGAAGGCGCCGACGGCGTGATGGTCAACGGCTGCGAGATCGGTTCGTGCCATTTCATCGAGGGGAACGTGCGCGCAACAAAACGTGTCGGATACGCAAAAAAACTGCTTCAGGAAGTGGGGATTAATCCCGAAAGGCTGGAGTTTTTTCACATCGCGGCGAGCCAGGGACCGCTGTTCGCGGAAAGGGCGAAGGAGTTTACGGAGAAGATAAGAGGTTTGATGGAGGGTAAAGAGCCAAAGATCAAACCGGCTGCAACAGCAGCAAACAAACCGGAGAAAGAAAGCCATTCGTGCTCGTGTTCGTAATCGCGCTCGAACTCGAAACAAATCGAGGACGAAGACGAGGACGAGGACGAGGACGAGGACGATATCATCACATGAGGCACGGATTATGATCATCGCTGAACGAAAACCCTTCGAGCAGGTTTACGAGAACGTCAGGAAGCACAAGAAGATCCTGATTCTCGGATGCGGGACCTGCGTGACTGTTTGCATGGCCGGCGGGGCCAAGGAAGCGGGGATCCTGGCCAGCCAGATCGCGCTGGCCGCTCGCGAAAAGGGCGATGCGATCGAGGTCGAACAGCACACGATCGAGCGCCAGTGCGACCGCGAGTTCTTCAACGAGGAGACCGCGCGCAAGATCGCGGCGGCCGATGCGGTGCTCTCGCTGGCCTGCGGCGTCGGCGTGCAGTTTTGCGCCGAGGTTTTCCCCGAGAAGATCGTCTACCCCGGCGTAAACACCAAGTTCTACGGCGCGACGGCCGAGCAAGGGGTCTGGGTCGAGCGCTGCGCGGGGTGCGGCGAGTGCGTGCTCGACAAGTTCGGCGGCATCTGCCCGATCGCGCGCTGCTCGAAGAGTTTGCTCAACGGCCCCTGCGGCGGATCGGCCAAGGGCAAGTGCGAGGTCGATCCGAGTTCCATCGAGTGCGGGTGGCAATTGATCTACGACCGGATGGCCCGTTTGGGGCGGTTGGAGGAGTTGGAAGAGAACCAGCCGCTCAAGGACTGGTCGAGCGGGCGCGACGGCGGCCCGCGCAAAGTCGTGCGGGAGGACATGAAGTTTTGAGCGCGGGGATTCATTGCGCGATTTTATTCAACCCCTACGGGGTTGGGATCGTTTTTCGACCGTAACCCCGGGTTTCGCGAATACGCTCCACCCGGGGCTACTCAGATAGGACCCCTTCGGGGTCCATTTCGGGGCTTCAGCTAGGACCCCTTCGGGGTCCATTTCGGGCCTGGATAGCCCATCGTTTTTGAGCTTGAATGGTCCCATTTTATCGATAAAGGTTTCAAGGTTGCCATGAGCGAGACGATCACCCTTAAATCCGATAGCAATCTGGAGCGCGTTCTGGCGGCGGGGCACTTTGCCGTGACCGGCGAGTTGGGGCCGCCCAAGAGCGCCGACCCCGAAGTGATCCGCGCCAAGGCGGGCGTGCTGCGCGGCCACGTCGACGCGGTCAACATTACCGACAACCAGACGGCCATCGTGCGCATGGCCTCGTGGGGCGCCAGCCTGCTGGCCCGCGAGTGCGGCCTGGAGCCGGTCTACCAGATCACCTGCCGCGACCGCAACCGCCTGGCGATCCAGAGCGACGTGCTGGGCGCCTGCGCGCTCGGCTTGAGCACCATCCTCTGCCTGAGCGGCGACCACCAGTCCAGCGGCAATCACCCGACGGCCAAGAACGTTTATGATTTGGACTCGATCCAGCTCATCGCGATGCTGCGCGCCATGCGCGACCAGCGCAAGTTCGCCTGCGGCGAAGAGATCCGCAACAGCAAAAAAGACGCGGGGCTCGCGCCGCGCATCTACCTCGGCGCCGCCGAAAACCCCTTCGGCGACCCGCTCGCCTTTCGCGTGGTGCGCCTGGCCAAGAAGATCAAGGCCGGGGTCGATTTCATCCAGACCCAGTGCATCTACGACATGGACCGTTTCGAAGAGTGGATGGCCGAGGTGCGCGGACGCGGGCTGCACGAGCGGGTGAAGATCCTGGCCGGGGTGACGCCGCTCAAGTCGCTCGGCATGGCCCGCCACATGCGCGACAACGTCCCCGGCATCACCGTGCCCGAGGCGTTGATCCAGCGCATGGAACAGGCGCCCGACCCCAAGGAAGAAGGGATCGCCATGTGCGTCGAGCAGATCCGCAAACTGCGCCAGATCGAAGGCGTGGCCGGCGTCCACGTCATGGCGATCGAATGGGAAGCGGGGTCGGTCCGGATTATCGAGCAAGCCGGCTTGATGCCGCGGCCGTAAAGGACGTAGAGGACCTAAAGGACGAAATGGACGGCGGTGCGGAACATAAGCGCTTCGCGCAACCCCTGATTTACTCTTGGCGCCGGATCTAAGCATTCAGCCTGAAAAATCAATTGTTTCTGTTAACCTTCGGGGCATTCCCGCGTCTTTAATCATTGCGGGTCATTGGCGGCTTGTGGAAGCTTGTTTGGTTCCAAGCGCGCGCCGAAAATTGCCGCGGTCGCGGCCCGAGATTGCTGGATGGGAGGGCGGAGCTCTTTTTCATGCGTCAACGAGGAAAGCTCATCATTGCGGGAATGCTCGGCGCTCTGTTTTGTCTCGGGCTCGGCGGCTGCGCCAAGATCGGGCATTTCGCCCGCCGGCGCGCCGACAAGGCGGCCACCACGATCATCCGCGAGAAGCAGCGCGAGGCCCTGGGCCAGGCCGGCGCGTTCTCGCTCGATGGCGCCGAGGATCCCACCACCCGCGAGCTGCTGGGACGCGCCGCCCGGCTGGATTGGGGCAATGACGCCTTCACCACGCCGACCACGACCCTTAAGCTGGCCGAGGCGCTGGCCCTGGCCGTCGCCAACAACCGCGACTACAAGACCCAGCGCGAGGCGCTTTACAGCCAGGCGCTGGCCCTGACCGAAACCCGCCGCAACTTTGGGCCGATCTTCAACGCCTCCGGCTCCGCCCAGATCACCCACATCGACGGCTCGACGGCCGACGCCGTCACGGCCGGCGCCGCCACGGAATCTTTCGGCAGCCGCGCCTTCAGCGCCGGGGTCAGCCAGGTGCTGGCCACCGGCGCCACGATCGGCCTCAATTTTTCCCATCAGTTCACGCGCTTCCTGACGGGCGACCCGCTACCCACCAGCGTTAACACGCTTTCCTTGAGCGCGGTTCAGCCGCTGCTCAACGGGGTGGGGCCGCTGGTGACCCTCGAGCCGCTGCGCCAGGACGAGCGCTCGATGATCTACGCCGTGCGCGCGTTCCGGCGCTACCAGCAGGGCTTCATCATCGAGGTCGCCTCGGGATACTACGGTCTGCTCGCCTCGCAGGACCAATTGCACAACGCGCTGCGCAATTACCAGAGCGCCCTGCTCAACTGGCGCAAGCTGAAACGATACGCCCAGGGGGGCAAGAGCACCGAGATCGAGGTGGGCCAGGCGCGCCAGAAAGTGCTGGAGGCCGAGGCCGGACTCTCCGACAGCCAGCAGGGCTACAGCCGGCAACTGGACCTGTTCAAACTTTTCCTCGGCTTGCCGGTCGATTTGGACATCGGCCCGGATCATCGCGAACTCGAAGCGGTGGCGGCGCGCGGCCTGTTGCGTCCCGACATGACGCTGCGCAAGGCCATCGACCTTGCGCTCAAGGATCGGCTCGATCTGGCCACCGCGCGCCAGGCCGTCGAGGACAGCGGCCGCAAGCTTAGCATCGCGGAACAAAATTTTCTCCCCACGCTCGATGCCTTCTACAATTACGGCACCTCCGACAGCGGCGACAAGGAGCGGCTCCATCTCGATCTCGACAACCGCAGCCGCCAGTACGGCCTGAACCTGGTGCTGCCGCTAGACTGGACGCTGCGCCGCAATGCTTACGTCCGGGCGCAATTGGTCCAGGATCAGGCCCGGCGCGCGTACGACCAGGCCCGTGACAGCCTGATCCTGGAGGTGCGCGACGACTGGCGTCAGTTGGAACAATTGCGCACCAACTACCGCATCCAGCAGGAGAGCGTGGCGCTTGCCGAGCGCCAAGTCAAGAGCACCTCGATGCTGCTGCAAATGGGGCGCGCCACCGCCCGCGACCTGCTCGACGCCCAGGACGCGCTGCTCGCCTCGCGCAATGCCGCCACCGCGGCGCTGGTCAGCCACACGATCGAGCGCCTGCGTTTCTGGAACGCCATCGAACGACTCGAGATCGATCCGAAAGGAATGTGGTATGAGAATGCCGCGCCAACGAAGCGCTAGCGCAATTTGCATAACGGTGTGCCGATGGGTGCGACCCCTTCAGGGTCGGGATCTCTTGGGCACCTCTGTCCGTAGGTTGAAACCTACGGCACCTCACAGGGGACCCCTTCGGGGTCGGGGAATACAAGTTTCCGCAAGCCGACGCGCCGCTCTTTTCTTTGTGATCCTGCGGCGGGCGGGCGGATGGCTCGCGGCCGGACTGCTGGCCCTGGCCGCGGCAGGCTGCGGCGACAAGCCCAGCCTGGCCGGCGCCGAATCGCCCGGGGCGCGCAAGAGCGCCTCGCTGCGCCAGCAGCTCGAAGAGGTGCAGGGGGTCGCCGGCGCGCCCGAGGTCGGCGTGCTCAAGCTCGAACCGGGTCCGATCAGCGAGGAACTCTCCATCACCGGCGAACTGGTGCCGACCAACTCCGCGATCGTCAAGCCGTTGATGGAGGGGCGCATCACTTTCGTGCGCCCGATCAAAGTTGGCGACATCGTCAAAAAAGGGGACGTCATCGCCAAGATCGACGACCGCGATATCGAGGACGACATCGACTGGCAGCAAAAGCAGCTCGCCCTGAGCACCGAGAAGCAAAAGATCGATGAGCAGGCGCTCGAGCAGAACAAAAAGGACCTGGAATTCGACCGCCAACTGGTCAAGGAAGGCTTCCTCAACCAGCATGAGTTCGAAAAAACGGAGCTGACTCTGAAGCAGGCCGTGATCGCGCTCAGCCAAAGCCGCATCGCGCTCGAACAGGACCGCAACAAGCTCAACAAGGCGAACCGGCTACGCGAAAAGGTCCCCATCGTCGCGCCGATCGGCGGCATGGTCGTGCTGGCCAGTCACCTGACCAGCGAGGAGCAGACCTTCAGCCTGCTCAACGAGGAAATCCTTTCGCTCGAAGGGACTCTGGTCGGCACAACCACGCCGATCTTCGGCATTGTCAGCCAGGACGGATACCTGGCGCAGTGCCAAGCCAACAGCCGCGACAAGGCCAAGCTCCAGTCCGGCCAGGCGGCCCGCGTCACCGTCATCACGCACAAGCCGTTCACGGTCACGGGCCGGGTGACCAAGGTCTCGCTGCTGCAAGACGCCAAGACCCACGCCTACAAGGTCTGGCTGGCCCTGGATGAAGTGGACAAGACCTTTACCAGCGGCCTGTTCGTGCGCGCCAACATCCTGCTCTCGCGGCGCGAGGGGGCCTTGGCGATCAAGAAGGAATACCTCAAGGAGCGCAATAATCGTTCGTTCGTGCAGGTCGTCCAAGGGGGCACGATCAAGGACCGCTGGGTCAGCACCGGGATCGCGCAGGAAGACAAGATCGAGTTGGAGTCCGGGGTCAAGGCCGGCGAAATGCTCGTCGCCAGCAAGGAAGTCTTCGCCGCCGAGCAGGCCGTCAAGCCGGTGAGCGTCGAGCCCGAGGAGGAGGGCGAGGAGCAGCCGGACCTCAAGGTTCTCCCCGCCGAAAAAGACGCCCTGCCGCTGACGTTCAGCAGCCGCGATCAGAACATCAAAATGGTGACCCTGGCCCTGGATGCGACGACCTCGCTCAGCCGCGCCACGCTGCGCGTCCGGGTGGCCGGCGACACCACGCAGCTCAAACTGGGCGTGCGCCTGAACCTATCCGATCACCTGGGCGAGCCCGACAAAATCCTCCACGAAGGGGACGATCAGATCGTGGTCCTCAGCGTCCCGCTCAAGTTCCTGCACAAGAGGAGGAACGAGTGCTGGATGGGCTTCAACGGCAATTACTACAGCCTGCCGGGCGAGCTCAAGGTCAAGTCGGTGGAGCTGTGGCTGGACAAACCATGAGGCTGGAGATTCACCAGCTCAGCAAGGTTTATCAGGACGGCAAGGTCGCGCTGCGCGACTTTAACCTCGCGCTGGATGACGGCGTCTTCGGCCTGCTCGGACCCAACGGCGCGGGCAAATCGACGCTGCTCGAGATCCTCGCGCTGGGCCTGATGCCGACCGCGGGGACGATCCGCTGGGAAGGGCGCGACGTCCATCAGCACCCTACCGCCTACCGCCGGATCCTGGGCTACCTCCCCCAGACCTACGGCTTTTACGACGAGCTCAAGGCCCAGACGCTGCTCGAGTATATCGGCAAGCTCTTCGGTCTGCACGGCCGGGCGTTGCGCGCGCGGGTGGACGAGTGCCTGGAGCGGGTCAACCTGGGCGAAGTCCGGCGGCGCAAGGTCAAGACCTTCTCGGGCGGCATGCGCCAGCGCCTGGCCATCGCGCAGGCCCTGGTCTCCGCTCCGAAGCTGCTGATTATCGACGAACCGACCACCGGCCTGGACCCGGGCGAGCGCGTCGCGTTCCGCAACATGATCTTCGACCTGGGCCGCTCCTGCGTGATCCTGCTTTCGACCCACATCGTCAAGGACGTCGAGTTTTCCTGTCACGGCATGGCGCTGCTCTTCGGCGGGCGCCAGCATTTTTGCGGCGAGCCGCTGCGCTTCATGGATACGGTCCGCGGGCGCGTCTTCGAAGTGGAATTGCCTTTCAGCCAGTTCGATGGCTTCGCCGCCGCGCACCACGTCGTGGCGATTCACGAGCATGGCGACCGGGTCAACGTCCGCTTCATCACCCCCGAGCCTTCGAGCGACGTGCCCGGCGCCCTCTTGCAGCGCGTCAACCTCGAAGACGCCTACGTCGACTTCATCCGCGCGCGCCAGCGGGAGGAGGAGCAGGCTTTTGGCCAAGCCGTCTGAACCCACCGCCCAGATGTCCTCGATCATCCCGCGCGCGCTCGTGCCGAAGCTCGGGCGGCTGATCGAGCGGCACCTCTCCCTGCGCCGTTGGGACGCGCTCAACCAGTTCTGGATCGGGACGCGTCTGATCTTCTCGCGCGCCATCCTGCTGCTGGTCGCCGCGCTGTTCGTCTTTTTTTCCTGGATCGCCCTCGTGCGGAATTCGGTCACGGAAAACGACGCCTTCGGGATCCTCAGCGTCCAAACCGTGATCTTGGCGGTGCTGCTCAACATGAACCTCTGGGAAATCGAGCGCGAGGGGCGCACCTTCGAGCTGCTGATCATGCGCATCCCCAGCCTGAACCGGCTCATCTGGTTCAAGTTGCGCATCAGCCTGTTCTGGCTGGTTTTCCTCCCGATCCCGTTTTTTGCGGCCTTCGCCTGGTTCTTTTCGATCCCGTTCTTCCATATTCTCCTATACTTCGTGTTCACCCTCAGCTATGCGCTGCTGGTCTGCCTGGTCACTTGCGTCGTCGCCTCGTTTGTGCACCACGGCCTGACCTCGGGAATCGTGACGTTCGTCCTGTCGGCCTTTGCGATGGCCTTTTTCAAGGAGGCTCATGGGTTGCCATACCGCGATTATTACAGTCTTTATAAACACCCGTTCGAGTTTGCGACGGGACTCTCCACCGCCCAGACCGCCTGGCGGATGATCGTCAACCGCTGCTTCCTGTTGCTGGTGGCGGCCGGCTTTTACGCCTGGCTGCGGCGGCGGCTGGGCAAAACCGAGAAATGGATCCGCTGAGATGACCATCAAGCAGTTTGTCGACAACCCGGTCAAGGTCAGCATGTTCTTCCTGGCGCTCGTGCTGCTGGGGGTGCTGTCGTATCGCAAGCTGCCGCTCAACCTTTTCCCCGACGTGCAAACCCCGCGCATCACGCTGGTCGTGACGACTGTGGGCCTGACGCCCGAAGAGGCCGAGCGGCGCCTGACCGCCGACATCGAGCGCCAGCTTTTCTCGATCAAGGGCGTGGCCGGCGTGACCAGCTATTCGCGCGAAAACAGCATCGTGCTGCACGTCGATTTCCACTGGGGCCAGGCGATGGAGTTCGCCTACCTCGACGTCAAAAAGAGCGTCGGCCCCTTCGAAACCAACGAAAACGTCAAGGCGATCGACGTCTACCGCTTCGATCCCAACGCCGCCTCGCTGATGACGCTGGCCTTCAGCGGCGCGGTGGACCGCGAGCAGCGGACCAGTTTCATCGAGAACTCGCTCAAGCCGCGCCTGGAAGCGATCAAGGGGGTGGCCTACGTCAAGGTCAGCGGGGCCAGCCGCCAGGAGGTCAAGGTGCTGCTCAACGAGGACGTGATGAGCCAGTACAAGTTGACGCCCGAGGTGGTGGTCAAGGCGATCGGGGAGGGCAACATCAATTCGACGGGCGGGGTGGTGATCGAGGGCAACGAGGAGATGGCGATCAAGTTCGTCAGCCGGCTGCGGCGCGTCGAGGACATCGGCCGCTGCGTGATCACCGTCGTCGAGGGCCACCCGATCCACCTGGAGGACATCGGCCAGGTCCGCGTCGCCCCCGGGCGCGATCAGGTGCGCGTGCGTCAGGACGGCGTGGAGACGGTCTGCCTCGACATCTACCGCGAGCCCGACGCCAACGCGGTCGGCACCGCGCGCCTGGTCCGCGAGTATGTCGAGGGAATCAACCGCCGCGGCGATCTCGGCCTGAAAATCGCCGTCGATCAGTCGCGCGAGGTCGAGACGGCCATCGGCGAGGTGGTCGGCAACGCCGCCCTCGGCATGCTGCTGGCCGTCGCCGTGTTGATCTTCTTCCTGCGCAACGCCCTGGCCACGGCGATCACCGCGCTGGCCATTCCGATCTCGATGATCGCCACCTTCGTCATCATGTACTTTCAGGGGCTCTCGCTCAATCTCATGACCCTGGGCGGGCTGGCCCTCGCGGTCGGCATGCTGGTCGACAATGCCATCGTCGTGGTCGAGGACGTCTTCCGCCACCGCCAGGAAGGGGCGCTCCCGCGCGAGGCGGCCGTCCGCGGCACGCGCGAGGTGGCCCTGGCCATCACCGCCTCGACGCTGACCCACATCGTGGTTTTCGTCCCGCTGATCTACGTGCATGGCATCGCCGGCCTGCTGTTCAAGGACCAGGCCCTGACGGTGGTTTATGCGCTGCTCATGTCGCTGCTGGTGGCGCTGGTGCTCGTGCCGATGCTCGCCTCGCACATCAGCAGCCGCGGCGTCCCGCCGGCCGGCACGGCGTGGAGCCTGGCCTACGGCCGCTTCCTGGGCGCGACGCTCAAGGGGCGCTGGCTGATCCTGGTCCTGTTCGCGCTGACGATGCTGGTTTCCTGGCGCGAGGCCAAAAAAATTCCGGCCGAGTTCCTTCCGGAGTCGGTCGGCGGACGCCTGTCGATGGCGATCGAGATGCCCACGGGCACGCCGCTGGAGCAGACCGAGCAGGCGGTGGCCCGGCTGGAGGCGCCGCTCTTGCGCCTGCGCCACCGCGACGCGCAACTGGCCCCGCTGCTGCGCGCCTACGAGGCTTGGCGCATCTCGGCCGACACGCCGCGCTTCATCGAGCAGGCCAAGGCGGCCCTTGCGGATTTGCAGCAGCGCCATCCCCGCCATCCCCTGCTGGCCCGCCTGCGCCAGGCGATCCTGGAGCGGCCATCCCCCGCCCGGCCCTGGGATTATGTTTATAAACCCGACGACGCGACGATCGCCCTGCGCTACCGGAATCAGGTTGAAAAGATCCTCGGACCGCAGATCGTCATCGAGTCGATCACGGCGATGATCGGCGCCGACGCGGGGAGCGTCGAGCTGGCCGCCAAGAGCTGCGTTGTTCATAGCGATGGCCGCGGCGAAGACGATGACTATGGCCGCGATCAGCGACAGCCGCGGGTTGAGGTACGGGTTGCGCTCCACGCGGACG
>Ga0182027_10001695_pt1 | contig 36387 bp, 28 predicted proteins | sample 712E1DmetaG_FD_121300 | JGI IMG/M metagenome (GOLD analysis project Ga0182027, IMG submission 121300) | Permafrost microbial communities from Stordalen Mire, Sweden - 712E1D metaG (Illumina Assembly) | ecosystem: Environmental > Terrestrial > Soil > Wetlands > Permafrost | place: Sweden...
CAAGGTTAAATAACTGAACATCGCCGTCTGCCGCTGATCGTCTCCACGCATACTCATGGGATAAATCAAATCTGCCCAAAAATCTGTGACCGTCATCAGAGAATGAGTTTTTCCGCAGCCTGTTTAGCCCCTGAGGTATGCTTTTCACGATTTTCCGCCAGAAACAGGCCTTTTTCCGCGGCCTGTTTAGCCCCCGAGGCAATGCCATCCCGAACTGACCAATGAAGCCTCATTGCAACGTGCCCCTCAAGTACACTTCTAGAGAGAGCAACCATGACGGGCATCCTCCACAAAACGCGCACCACTCTGGAAATGATCAAGTGGGAGCACTCCATCTTCGCGCTCCCCTTTGCGCTCACGTCCGTGCTGCTGGCCTCGAACGGACATCCCGCCGGACGCACCGTTGCCTGGATTCTGGTTGCCATGGTCGCCGCACGCTCCGCGGCCATGGCCTTCAACCGCTGGGCCGATGCGGACCTCGATGCCACCAATCCCCGCACCAGCAGCCGCGCCATTCCGGCCGGCCTGCTCTCGCGCCAGTTCGTCTTCGGTTTCACGCTGCTCATGGCGCTGGTCTTTGTCGCCGCCGCCGCCGAACTCAACCGCCTCACTCTCTACCTCGCGCCTCTAGTGCTGTTGGTTCTCTTCGGCTACAGCTATATGAAGCGCCTCACGCGCTGGTCGCACCTGGTTCTCGGTCTCGCGTTGGGCCTTGCGCCTTCGGCTGCCTGGATCGCCGTCCGCGGCAGCCTCGACGTGCGCATTCTCGTGCTCACCGCGGCCGTCACCCTCTGGGCCGGCGGCTTCGATGTCCTCTACGCCTGCCAGGACTACGAGCACGACCGCAAGGCCGGTCTCTACAGCCTGCCCCGCGCCATCGGCATTCCTGCGGCCTTCTGGGCGGCTCGCGCCATGCATCTGGCCATGCTGGTCCTGCTCGTCTGGTTCGGCCTGCTGTTCCAGTTCCTCGCCATCGGCTGGATCGGTATCGCCGCCGTAGCGCTGCTGCTTGCCTACGAACACTCCATCGTCTCGCCCAATGACCTGCGCCGCCTCAATGCCGCATTCTTCACCATGAACGGCGTCATCGCCATGGTCTTTCTAGCCTTCGTCGCCGCCGACCTCTGGATGAGGCTCTAAAGCCGCCAACCCCTGTAGTATGGTCAATTCCATGAACATTGCAATCCAAGGAGAACCCGGTTCCTTCAGCCACGAGGCCGCGCTCAAACTCGTCCCCGGCGCCTCCATCGTCCCCTGTGCCCTCTCCGCCGAAGTCTTCGCCGCGCTCACTGAAGGCAGGGTGGATATCGCCGTCATCCCCATTGAAAACAGCCTCGCTGGCTCCGTCTCCGAGCACTTCGATCTACTGCTCACCCACGACGTCAAAGTCGAGCGCGAAACCCTGCTCCGCATCCGCCACAACTTGATCGCGATTCCCGGAACGGCAATCGGCGAAATCGAACGCGTCTATTCGCATCCCGTAGCCCTGGCCCAGTGCCGCCAATACTTTGCCCGCCACCCCCGCATGAAAGCCAGCCCCGCCTACGACACCGCCGGCAGCGTCAAGCAACTGGCCGCACTCAACGACCGCCATGCGGCAGCCATCGCCAGCAAGGCGGCGGCTGTTTGTTACGGAGCCGAGATTCTCGATGCCGACATCGAGGACAACCCGGAAAACTTCACGCGCTTCTTCCTCGTCCGCCGCGCCGCCGAGTCGGTCGCCGATCCCGAGGCAAACAAGATCAGCCTGGCCTTTTCCGTTGAAAACCGTCCCGGCTCGCTGGTCGCCGTACTCAACGAACTCGCGGCCCTGGGCACCAACCTCACCAAGATCGAGTCCCGCCCCGTACACGGCAAGCCCTGGGAGTACATCTTCTATGTCGACTGCCAGATCCAATCCCCAGGCGAAGGTTTGCGGGCCCTGGAAGCCCTCACCCGTCACTGCGCCATGGTCAAGGAACTAGGCCGCTATCGCGAAGCATCGCGGTAATCATCTCCCGGAAACACAGCCGAAGAAAACAGGCTGCGGAGAACCCCATTCGAGCCGCAGTCAGTGTCAGTCGTCCACCGGCTTCGCAGACCCGCAAGCCATGAACCTCGTCGTTTCTCCTCCCGTAGGGAGGCAGTGAAAATAGCCCAGGCCGGACCCGGAGCAAAGCGAAGGGGACGTCCTGGGTTAGCAGTCTCCTCTCACCTTTGCGTCCCGTAGGGCCGCAGCGAAATCGTCCAGTGCGCTTTACAGACTGCGGAGAAACTCCTCCAGACGGTAGGCCGGGGTCCCCACGGGCAGGTCTTCGTCCGTGGGGTGGTAGCCCGGGGATTTATCCCCGGTAATAAGTGCAATGGAATGAATAGGGCTTCAGCCCCTGAGGTATGCCTTTCGGACCGCTAATCAACAAGGGCTTTAGCCTCTGCGGTATTCTCCCCAAACTAGCCCGCCGTTCCCCCATGCCTTGCCGATAATTACCCATCGAAAGCGCACAATCGAGACATGGGTTCCTCTATCCGCATCCTCGACAACCCGCAATCCGACCTCACCCCGCCCCTGCCGCGGAACAAAAAGCATCCATTTGGCGTCTCTTCGACCCCAATTTCCCCGTGACCCCCTACCCCCCTCCCCGTCAATTGCACCGATTATGGTGCACCTAAAATATAACCAATGCATAATCAACATGTTACAAGAGCATCCAAGTGTACAAGTAGTAAACATGGCGTCATTTTTCATGCATTTTCGGCGGTTTTTTTGCCAAAATCTGCCCCCTCAAGCCCCTTTTAGGGCCGCAATCAATGATTTTGAACACGGCAAAATGGTCGCCACCGCTGCGGCGCAGCGTTGACGGGTGCAAGCTGTACAGGCCGTGGAAAAACGCGATGCAAGGCTGTCTTTGAAGGCTACGGCTTTAGCTGAAGGGTACGGGCTTTAGCCCGTACATAAACCCTGCAAAATGAGTTGGGCTTTAGCCCCTGAGGGAATGAGCATTCCTCTACACGAACGGCACTACTCGTACTCGTGCCGCAAAAAGGGGACAGGCTTCAGCCTGTCCCCTTTTAATCGTGTGTGCTCGGTTTTAGAAGTGGTAAGCCACGCCGATGACCGGATTGCTGATGTTGTACCACCGGTTGGTGGCGAACTGGGAAAGACCGAAGGTAGGCACCTTGGTGACCCACCCGCGATACTCGGCACGGATATCGAAGCTGGGGCTGATCTCGTAGGCGATGCCAGCTCCATAAATACCGCCCACCTCGGTTTGCTGCTTTACATCTACGTTTTGAGTTCCCATATTACGGATGGGCAGGAAGATGAACGCGCCCGGGCCAGCTTCCACAAACGGATTGAAATTCTTGTAGACGAAGGAGCGGACGTAAGCGGCCGACATCTCCTGGGTGCGGGTGTTGATGTTGTAATGATTGGGATTGGCGAAATAATGGATGTTGTTCTCGTACGTCATCGAATAATTGGCTTCGACGGCGCTGGTCGGTGTCAGCATGAATCGATAACTCAGCAACCCGCCGAAGGCGCGGTTCGCGCTCACCTGAACAGTGGTGGACGAGGCCATGAACGGTTCAATAAGCGCCGTTCCACTAAGGCTGATGTCTTGACGGCTTTCCTGAGCGCGGCCTGCGGCCACACTCACGGCCAGCAGGAATGCTATTAAGGCGATCTTCTTCATTCGGTCCTGAACCTCACGACTGCACAACCATCCGGCTGGCAACGAGCTTGTCGATTCCGGCGCGCCGGTTGGATCCGGGCCCCGCTCTCAGCATTGTAAATGGCCTGACCGGGTCGTGTCGGAAACCGCACGGCAGCCGGTACATAGGCCGGTAGATAAGATTGTTCCATGGCTATAGACGCAGCCCAGGGCAAAGTGGCACCGGCCGGAGCAGAAACTGCCCGAATGGCCCCTCAACCGGCCCGTTCCACATGGAAATAGAAGGGCGGTCCCTGTTGGCGGGCCAGATCTCTGATGGTGTGGAGAAAGGCCTTACCCGCGTAGGAAAGCGTCGATTGCCGGCGGTGCACCAGCCGCAGAATCCGGCGCATTTCCAGCTCGTCGACGGGAATTCTCACCAGCTCTCCGGTTTCCAGCTCCTGAGCCACGGTGAGGTGGGGAACCAGGGCCACGCCATTGCCCATGGCCACAAAACGCTTGATCGCCTCGATCGTCGGCAACTCGATGCCCATGTTGAGCGGCGTGCGGTAGCGCTGGAAAGCCTCAATCACCTTGCGGCGCAGCGGCGAAGCCACGTTGTGGGCCACAAACAGCTCGCTTCCCAGATCGTTGATGGAGACGCGTTGGGCCGAGGCCAGGGGATGCTTCGGGCCGACGATGAAAGCCAGACTGTCTGCGTAAACGGCAATGGTCCGGAACTGCGCCGGATCCGGCTTGAATGAGACCACGCCCAGTTCGAAAGTGCGCAGGCTAAGCTCCTCGGGGATCCGCGAGGCTAGCATTCGCTGCACGGTCACGTTTACGTGGGGGAATTCGCGGCGAAAGGCATCGATGGCGGGCAGCAGGTACATGCAGGTGTATTCGTTGGCCGCCAGTTGCAGGTGACCGCGCTCGAGGCTCTTCAACTCGCCTAGCGCGCTTGATGCCTCGCGCCGCAGCGCCAGCAGCCGCTGCGCATAGTCGCGCAGAAGCACCCCGGCCGCCGTTAGCGACCCGTCACGCGCTGCACGGTCAAACAGGGTTTCGCCCACGGACTCTTCCAGCTTGCGGATCACCTGGCTAACAGCGGGCTGGGTGCGGTGCAGACGCACCGCCGCGCGCGAAAAACTTCGCTCCTCCGCTACCGCAAGAAAGGTTTCGAGCTGATTGAGTTCCACTGGAGTCTCCGGTCCTGCTCGCATCATAAGCAATTCTAATCGCTTCTACAAAAAGAATAACTTTGCCTTATACAAACCCAATGCGAGACACTATATGAGTTAAATGTTCGTTTCCCCTTGGCAGGCGAGTTCATGAGCTCAAATCACGTAGTCTTCTTCGACACCACTTTGCGCGACGGCGAGCAGTCTCCGGGCTGCAGCATGACCACGCAGGAAAAGCTCACCATGGCCCATGCCCTTGAAGATCTGGGCGTGGACGTGATCGAGGCCGGCTTTGCCATGGCCTCGGAGGGCGACTTTGCGGCGATCGCTACTATCACGCAGGCCATTCGCAAGCCACGCATTGCGTCGCTTGCCCGCGCCAAGACCGAGGACATCGAGATGGCTGCCCGCGCGCTGCAATTTGCCGATCGCGCCCGCATCCATGTCTTCCTTGCGTCGAGCGACCTGCATCTGGAATACAAGCTCAAGATTGGCCGCGCGGAGGCGCTTGAGCTCACCGGGGAGTCGGTACGGCTGGCCCGCTCGCTTGTCGACGACGTTGAGTTTTCGCCCGAGGATGCCACGCGCTCCGACCGCGATTTTCTAGTTGAGATGGTGCGCATTGCCGTCGAGGCTGGGGCCACCACCATCAATATGCCCGACACGGTGGGCTACAGCACCCCCGAGGAATACGGCCAGATGTTCCGAGAGGTGCGCGAGCGCATTCCTGCCATCGACGCGCAGGGCATCATCCTCTCCTCGCACTGCCACGACGATCTGGGCCTGGCTGTGGCCAACTCGCTGGCCGCCATCACCGCCGGCGCGCGCCAGGTGGAGTGCACTATCAACGGCATCGGCGAGCGGGCCGGCAATGCGGCTCTGGAAGAAATTGCTGCTGGACTGTATGTGCGCGGCGACCACTACGGCATGACCACATCGATCAAGCTCGAACAGCTTTATCCTACCAGCCAGGTGCTTGGGCAGATCATCACCTTCAAGCCCTCGCCCAACAAGGCGATCGTGGGTGATAACGCCTTTGCGCACGAGTCCGGCATTCACCAGCACGGCATGTTGGCCAATCCGCTTTGCTACGAAATCATGACCCCCGCTCTGGTGGGCGTGGCCAAGACACATCTCGTTCTCGGCAAGCACTCCGGACGCGCGGCCCTGCGTCATCGTCTCGAGCAAATGGGCTTCGCCCTCACGCGCGATGAACTCCAGCATGTCTACTATCGCTTTGTAGCCCTGGCCGATCGTAAGAAGAACATCTACGACCAGGACTTGGTGGGCCTGCTGCCCGATCAGATTCGCGAAAAGCGCCATGAGACGGTCGCGGAACTGGATTGAGCGCTGTAGAACGTTACTGATATTAGATCTCTGACCACTGATCCGAGGAAAAGGTACGAATGAAGCTGAAGATTCTAATTACGGCCGGCGACGGCATCGGCCCGGAAGTCACCAACGAAGCAGTTGCTGTGCTCAAAGAAGTTGCTGCAATTGGCGGGCACACGTTTGAGTTTGACTCGAAGCGCATTGGTGGTGTGGCCATTGTGAAGGATGGCACTCCTCTGCCTGCCGACACGCTCGCAGCCGCGTTCGACTCTGATGCGGTATTGCTTGGTGCGGTGGGCGGCAACGAGTTCAACTCGATGGCTCCCGACAAGCGCCCCGAGGCCGGCCTGCTGCAGATCCGCGCGGCGCTTGGTGGATTCGCCAACCTGCGTCCGTCCTTCGCCTTCAAGGAGTTGGCCGTCAACAGCCCGCTGCGCCCCGAGATTATCGACGGCGTCGATATTCTCTTTGTCCGTGAACTACTGGGGGGCCTCTACTTTGGCCAGCCCCGCGAGTGGAATCGCACCACTGGCGAAGCCTGGAACACCATGCGCTACACCAAGGGCGAAGTCACCCGCGTTGCCCGCGTTGCCTTCAAGCTGGCCCAGAAGCGCCGCAAGAAACTGACCAGCGTGGACAAGGCGAACGTGCTTGAAGTCTCGCAACTATGGCGTGCCGCGGTGATCGAAGTTGCAGCCGAATTTCCCGACGTGACGCTGGAACACCAGTATGTCGATGCCATGTCCATGCACATCATGAATCGCCCGCGCGACTTTGATGTAGTGCTGACAGAGAATCTGTTCGGCGATATTCTCACCGACGAATCCGGTGTCATCACGGGCTCGCTCGGCATGTTGCCGTCGGCCACCATTGGCGGCAAGGTGAATTTGTATGAGCCGGTCCACGGCTCCGCGCCCGACATTGCAGGCAAGGGCCTGGCTAATCCGCTCGGGGCCATTCTGACCGCCGCGCTGGTTCTGCGTCACTCCGGCGGGCTTGAGGCCGAGGCCGCGGCGATTGAAGCGTCGGTGCGCAAGGTGCTTGAGCAAGGCTTCCGCACGCCCGATCTGGCGCGCGGCAATGCGCAGGGACTTACGGTGCTCTCGACAACGGAGATGGGCGCTAAAGTGCGCGAGACGGTGAAAAAGCAGCTTCTAGCTGTTAACTCTTAGCTTTTAGCTCGATGTTCTGGAACGAGCGGCGGAACCGACTCCGAACAAGAGCAAGGGCGAACTTGTAGAGCCGAAGAACTTTCGATCGATAGCACCGAAGCTGAAAGCTGAGAGCTATAAGCTGGCACTTAAGGAGTTTCATGAGTACCGAACCAAAAACGCTGTTTGAAAAGGTATGGGATCAGCACGTCGTTGTCGCGCCCGAAGGCGAACCGACGCTGCTCTATATCGACCTGCAGTTGCTGCACGAGGTGACATCGCCGCAGGCGTTTGAAGGACTGCGGCTGGCTGGGCGCAAGGTGCGCCGCCCCGATCGCTCGATTGCAACGGTGGACCACAACGTTCCTACAACGCTGGAAGGTCGGCTCAACATTATTGACCAGATCGCGGCCACACAGATTGCGACGCTGCGCAAGAACTGCGCCGAGTTTGGCGTCGAACTCTACGACGTGGATTCGCGCGATCAGGGAATCGTACACGTCATTGGTCCCGAACTCGGCATCACCAAGCCGGGCATGACCATCGTCTGCGGCGATTCGCACACCTCGACGCACGGCGCATTTGGCGCGCTGGCTTTCGGCATCGGCACCAGCGAAGTGGAGCACGTTCTGGCGACGCAGACGCTGCCGCAGTCCAAGCCGAAGACCTTCCGCATCGCGGTCGAGGGCAAGCTGCCGCAGGGCGTCACCGCCAAGGACATCATCCTCGCCATCATCGGCAAGATCGGCACCGACGGCGCAACGGGCTGCGTGATTGAGTATGCCGGCTCGGCCATCCGCGCGCTCTCGATGGAAGGCCGCATGACCATCTGCAACATGAGCATAGAAGCCGGCGCGCGCGCGGGCATGATCGCTCCTGATGCGACAACCTTTGCGTACCTGAAGGGCCGCCGCTTCGCGCCCCAAGGTGCTGCCTGGGACAAAGCAGTAGCAGAGTGGAGCAAACTACCGACCGATCCCGGCGCAAAGTTCGATCGCGAACTTGTTATTGACGCAGCTACGCTTGTTCCTTATGTGAGTTGGGGTACGAGCCCGGGCATGGTCGCGCCTGTGACTGACGCTGTTCCTGATCCGGCTGCTGCAACCAACGAACTCGACCGGAAATCTTTCGAGCGCGCTCTCGAGTACATGGATCTGAAGGCGGGAACGAAGTTCGAAGACGTCGCTATTGACAGAGTGTTTATCGGCTCTTGCACCAATGGGCGCATTGAAGATCTGCGCGCGGCGGCTCGCATTGCAGCGGGTTACAAAGTTTCCAGCCATGTCGGCGCGATGGTGGTTCCCGGCTCGCAGGCCGTCAAGGCCCAGGCCGAGCAGGAAGGCCTCGACCGCATTTTCAAGGAAGCCGGCTTCGACTGGCGCGAGCCCGGCTGCTCCATGTGTCTGGGCATGAATCCCGACATTCTTTCGCCGGGCGAGCGCTGCGCCTCCACCAGCAACCGCAACTTTGAAGGCCGCCAGGGACGCGGCGGCCGCACGCACCTGGTTTCGCCTGAGATGGCCGCCGCTGCCGCCATTGCCGGCCACTTCGTAGACATTCGCAACTGGACCGTTCGTGAAGAGGTAAAAGCCTGATGGAACCGTTTCGCACACTCACGTCGCTGGCCGTGCCGCTGGACCGCACCAACGTCGACACCGACCAGATTATTCCCAAGCAGTTTTTGAAGCGCATTGAGCGCACAGGCTATGGCGATTTTCTGTTCTTCGACTGGCGGCGCACGGCCACGGGCGATCCGGACCCGGCGTTTGAATTGAATGATCCGCGCTACAAGGGTGCGCAAATCCTCATTGCTGGCAAAAACTTTGCCTGTGGCTCCAGCCGCGAACACGCTGCCTGGGCGCTCTCCGATTACGGATTTCGCGCTGTTATCGCGCCGACTTTTGCCGACATCTTCTTCTCGAACGCGGGCAAGAACGGCATTGTGCTCGTCCGCCTGAGCGAAGAACAGGTCGACCAACTGCTCAACAACGCAAAGACGATTCCCAACTATCAACTCACGGTTTCGCTTGAAGCGCAGACCGTGACCGACGGCCGCGGCTTCAGCGCGAGCTTTGACGTCGATCCCTTCCGCAAGTTTTGCCTGCTGGAAGGACTCGACGACATTGGTCTCACTTTGCGTCACGCAGCAGCTCTGGACACGTTTGAAATTAAGCACGACGAAGCAAGCTGGTTAAAAGCAAAATAACCGCGCTAACACCGCACTAAGGAAAGTGATGACCATCGAAGGCAAGCGACAGAGTATTCCGTTGACCGAGGGACCCAGCCGGGCTGCAGCCCGCTCATATCTGCGCGGCTCCGGCTTCGCAAAAGACGACCTGCACAAGCCCATCATCGGTATCGCCAACACGTGGACCGAGATCGGCACCTGCAACATGCACCTGCGCGAAGTGGCGGAGGCTCTGAAAGAAGGCATTCGCGAGGCTGGTGGCACGCCGATGGAGTTCAACACGATCACCATTTCCGACGGCATCACCATGGGTACCGAGGGCATGAAGGCTTCGCTGGTTTCGCGCGAAGTGATCGCCGACTCGATCGAACTGGTGGCGCGTGGTAACCTGTTCGACGGCCTAGTCGGTATTGGCGGCTGCGACAAGAATATGCCCGGCATCATCATGGCGCTGTGCCGGCTCGATATTCCCGGCATGATGCTCTATGGCGGATCGATTGCGCCGGGCAAATTGAACGGCGCAGATATTTCCATTCAGAGCGTGTTTGAAGGCATCGGTTCGTACGCCGCGGGCACGATTGATGCCGCGGGCCTGGAGGCGCTGGAAGCCAATGCTTGTCCTGGCGCGGGCGCATGCGGCGGCCAGTTCACGGCCAACACGATGGCGATGAGCGGGGAAATTCTAGGCATCTCGCCGATGCAGCTTTCCGGCGTTCCCGCCACCGACAAGGACAAGTACGCGGCCACGCGCGAAGCCGGCCGAATTCTCATGGATGCTGTTCGGGCCAATCGCCGCCCTTCGCAGATCATCACCCGCACGTCTCTGGAAAACACCATCGCCAGTGTCGCGGCCAGCGGCGGCTCCACGAACGCCGTTCTGCATCTGATCGCCATCGCGCGCGAGATGGGCATCCCTCTTTCGATTGACGATTTCGATACGATCTCGAAGCGCACCCCGTTCATCTGCGACCTGATCCCGGCCGGTAAATACATGGCTTCGGATTTCCAGGCTGCGGGCGGGACACGCTTGCTGGCCAAGCGCCTCATCGACGCCCACCATGCCGATGGATCGACGCTGACCATCAGCGGCAAGACGCTGGCAGAAGAGGCCGCGCTGGCCGAGGAGACGCCCGGACAGGTTGTTATTCAAACATTCGAAAAACCCATCAAGCCGGTCGGCGGACTGGTGATCCTCAAGGGAAACCTGGCTCCTGAAGGCTGTGTGATGAAGGTGGCCGCGGCCAACCGCTACGAGCATCGCGGCCCGGCGCGCGTCTTCGAAACCGAAGGCGCCTGCTTCGAAGCCGTACAGACCGGCAAGATCAAGCCCAACGACGTGTTGGTGATCCGCTACGAAGGCCCGAAGGGCGGCCCCGGCATGCGCGAGATGCTGCAAGTGACAGCAGCCGTCAGCGGCAATCCCGAACTTAGCCCGACAGTGGCGCTGTTAACTGATGGGCGCTTCTCGGGCGCGACGCGCGGCTTCACCGCCGGCCATGTGGCTCCGGAAGCCTTTGTCGGCGGACCCATTGCCGCTGTTCGCGAGGGCGACATCATCCACTTCGACATTGCCAATCGAACACTGAATGTGGAGATCAGCGACGAAGAAATTGAGGCGCGTCTGAAGGGCTTTGAACCGCCGCCTTTGCGCTGGCCTAAAGGCGTTTTCCGCAAATATGTGGATCGCGTCAGCTCCGCATCCGAGGGAGCAACAACGTAAGGAACAGCTGCTAGCTTCCAGCCTCTAGCTAAAGGCTTGAAACTGGTAACTGATGGCTAGTCGCCATTTGATGAAGTGATTTGGCGGCGAAATTTGAAGAATGAGACGTAAGCCGGCTTTACCAGAAACGAGCTAGAAGCTAGAGGCTAGAAGCTAGCAGCTAACAAGGAGCTTATATGGGGACCAAAACAAACGCGAACGCATCCAAGGCATCTGACACGAACGCTCACCTGACCACGCCCACGCGCCTTACGGGCGCTGAGATTTTGTGGGCCACGCTGGTGGGCGAGGGTGTCACGGATGTCTTCGGCTATCCCGGCGGCGCTATTCTGCCTGCTTACGACGCGCTGCGCAAGTTCCCCATTCATCACGTTCTGGTGCGTCATGAGCAGGGCGCGGCGCACATGGCTGACGGCTACGCGCGCGCATCCGGCAAGGTTGGCGTTTGCATCGCCACCAGCGGCCCAGGAGCGACGAATCTGGTCACCGGCATCGCTACGGCCATGCTGGACTCGATTCCAATGGTCTGCGTAACCGGCAACGTCTCCAGCAAGGTGCTGGGCACCGATGCATTTCAGGAAGTGGACATCACCGGCATCACGCTGCCTGTAACCAAGCACAACTTCCTCATCAATCGCACGGAGGACATTGCAGCGGCGCTGCGTTATGCCTTCCAGATCGCGAAATCGGGCCGCCCCGGCCCGGTGTTGGTCGATATTACCAAGGACGCGCAACAGGGAACGGCAATCTTCGACTTCGAAGCTGCCAAGCCGAAGCCTCATAGGCCGCATCCGATGCTGCACGTGGAAGACAGCGGCCTCGCGCAGGCCGCAGAACTGATTCGCAACGCCAAGCGCCCGGTTATCCTGGCCGGTCATGGGGTTTCCGAATCCGGCGCCATGGAGCAGGTGCGCACGCTTGCTGAGCGCGCGCAAATTCCCGTGGCTCTTACGTTGCTCGGCCTCGGCGCATTTCCCGCTTCGCACGAACTTAACATGGGCATGATGGGCATGCACGGCGAGTCGTGGGTCAACCATGCGATTCAGGAAGCTGATCTCCTCATTGCCTGCGGAATGCGGTTCGATGATCGCGTTACAGGAAGCACTTCGACTTATGCTCCGAAGGCGAAGAAGATCCACATCGAGGTCGACCCCGCCGAGATCAACAAAAATATCAAAGTCGATGTAGCTCTGGTCGGCGATCTCCGAAATGTGCTCGAGCAGTTGCTGCCGCGCGTCTCGGGCCGCGACGGTTCCGCCTGGCTCAAGGCCATTGACTCCAGCAAGGGCGCGGCCGCAGTGCGCGACATCAAGAACCTGCCCGACTCCGGCCACCTCTACGCGGCCCACGTCATGCACGACCTGTGGCGCATCACCGGCGGCAACGCCATCGTAGCCACCGACGTCGGCCAGCACCAAATGTGGGAGGCGCAGTACTTCCACCACGAGCATCCACGCACGCTCATTACCTCTGGCGGCCTCGGGACCATGGGATTCGCGCTGCCCGCGGCCATCGGCGCAAAGTTCGCTTGTCCAGACAAGGAAGTCTGGGTGATCGCCGGGGACGGCGGCTTCCAGATGACAGCGGCTGAACTTTCCACCATCGTCCAGGAGAAGATCAAGATCAACATCGCTGTCATCAACAACGGTTATCTGGGCATGGTTCGCCAGTGGCAGGAGTTTTTCTACGACAGCAACTATGAGGCCACGCCTTTGGTAAGCCCCGACTTTGTGAAGCTGGCTGACGCGCACGGCATTGCTGGCCGCGCTGTCCGCACTCGAGCTGAAGTGGCTGCGGCTGTTGAAGAAGCTCGTACTGCCAAGGGTTCATACTTGCTCAACTTCATGGTCGAAAAGGAAGATGCGGTCTACCCGATGATTCCTGCCGGTAGCGCATTGCACGAGATGATCCGTCGGCCCGAGAAGGACCCTCTGCTCGAGTCGCCGGACGACAAGTAAGAAAGACAGCTTCCAGCTTCCAGCTCCTAGCTTTTCAGCGCCAGTTGCAAATGTGTTGCGGGCGCATTGAAGACAGGAGCAACGAGCTAGAAGCAAGAAGCCAGGAGTTGCTTTTATGCTGCATACATTCGTCGCTTACGTTGAAGATTTGCCCGGCGTACTCACGCGCGTGGCGTCACTTTTCCGCCGACTGAACATCAATATCAACTCGCTCACGGTGGGGCGCAGCGAGCGCGCGGGACTGTCGCGGCTGACGCTTGTCTGCGAGGCTTCTTCCGAGGCCGGCCACCGCGTCCGTGCCAGCCTGTTTAAACTAGAGAATGTAGTGGATGTGGACGACATCGCCCAGGCACCGTCGGTCACACGCGAACTGGCGCTCATCAAGGTAACCGCCTCACCCCAGAATCGGTCCCAAATCTTCGATCTGGTCGAGGTCTATCGCGCACGTATTGTCGACCTCACCTCGGAATCGCTCATCATCGAGATGACTGGGGTGGAAAGCAAGATCGAAGGCCTCATCGAAGTGCTGCGGGAAGATGAAGGCCGCATTCTCGAAATCTGCCGCAGTGGCAAGATGACCATGCGTCGCGGCCAGCACACCAGTGGCGTGCTCCGGGCCATGGACGCCGGCGAAGACGAGCCCGCCGAGAAAAATGCGAAGGACATAACGTTGGCCGAGTTCGAGTAACTGCGCCCGGCTGTCCGCCCAATGAGTTTTTTTGAATCAACCCTAACCGCACAAGCAAAAAGGAAAACCGAGAAAATCATGGCGAAGACCTATTACGATCACGATGCTGACCTCTCCCTCATCCAGGCAAAAAAGGTAGCCATCATCGGCTACGGCTCTCAAGGGCACGCCCACGCACTTAACCTGAAGGATTCCGGCGTTCAGGTGAAAGTCGGGCTGGCTCCAACATCGAAGTCCATCGTCAAGGCGCAGAAGGCCGGCCTTGAAGTGGTTACAGTTGCCGAAGCCACCAAGTGGGCTGACGTGGTGATGGTTCTGGTTCCCGATCAGACCGCAGCCAAACTGTATGCGGAAGAGATCGGACCGAACCTGAGCGCGGGTAAGCTGCTCATGTTCGCCCACGGTTTCAACATTCACTACAAGACCATTGTTCCCGCGGCGGGCATAGACGTGGGCATGGCCGCTCCCAAGGCGCCGGGGCATCGCGTGCGCGAAGTCTTCACCGAGGGCGGCGGCGTTCCCTGCCTCATCGCCGTGCACCAGGACGCGACCGGCAACGCTCACGCACTCTGCCTTAGCTACCTCAAGGGTATCGGCGGTACGCGGGCTGGAGTGCTGGAGACGACGTTCAAGGAAGAGACCGAGACCGACCTGTTCGGCGAGCAGGCTGTGCTTTGTGGCGGCGTCAGCGCCCTCATTAAGGCGGGCTATGAGACCCTGACCGAAGCCGGCTATCAGCCGGAGAGCGCCTACTTCGAAGTTCTGCATGAACTTAAGCTCATTGTCGACCTCATCTACCGCGGCGGCCTGGCCTACATGCGTTACTCCATTTCCGACACCGCCGAGTGGGGCGACTACGTCAGCGGTCCGCGCGTTATTAACGAGGAGAGCAAGAAGGCCATGAAGCAGATCCTGACCGAAATCCAGGACGGGACATTCGCGAAGAGATTTCTCGCTGACCAGAACTCCGGCCGCAAGGAGTTTCTGGCCTTCCGCGAAGCCGAAGCCAAGCACCCCATCGAGATTGTCGGCAAAAAGCTCCGTGCCGCCATGCCCTTTCTCGATCCGGTCACGGTGGAAGAAGTGGCCAAGAACAGGTAGGCTTCAACAAATGTTTAAATCGCGGCCCGGCAATCGACCATTGCCGGGCCGCGCTACTTCAAGCCGCTTCCACAGGCCAACCGCCTCCGGCCTTGTAGAATCAAGCTAAAACCCGCCTCATTCCGGCATGGGAGGCCCCTTGCTCTACTGGCTGCTCTACGAAAAACTGTTTCCGTTCTTTCACCCCTTTCGAATCTTTCGCTACCTGACTTTTCGCACGGCCTTCGCCTCTCTGACGGCGCTGATGATTGCCTTGTTCATCGGGCCTTACGTGATTCAAAAGCTGCGCGAGTTCCAGATTGGCCAGTACGTTCGCGAGGACGGGCCTCAGTCACACTTGAAGAAAACGGGCACGCCCACCATGGGCGGTGTCCTCATCTGTATCGCCATCCTGTTGCCCACGGTGTTGTGGTCCGATCCGGCCAATCCCCTGGTCTGGGTTGCGGTTTTCTCCACGCTCGCCTTCGGCGCCATTGGCTTTGCCGACGACTACATCAAGGTGGTCCAGCGGCGCAGCCTCGGGCTCACCGCGCGCGCCAAACTTCTCTGGCAGGGCATCGCCGGGGCTGCGGTTGCCGTTGCGTTGGCGGTTCTGTCGCAGTTCAGAATGTTTTCCACGCAACTAACCGTGCCATTCATCAAAAGCTGGCGGCCCGACCTGCTTTGGCAGTGGCCCACCACAATCCCGCATTTGGGCTTCCTCGCGTTTCTGCCATTTCTTGTTTTTGTCGTCTTCGTGCTGGTCGGCTCTTCCAACGCCGTGAATCTGACCGACGGCCTGGACGGGCTGGCCATCGGCTGCACCATCATTGCCGCGGGCGCACTCACCGTGCTCACGTATGTCAGCGGCAATGTGGTGTTTGCCGACTACCTGGAACTGCAGCATATGCCTAAAGTGGCAGAGCTTACCGTGTTTTGCGGGTCGATGGTGGGCGCCTCCATAGGTTTTCTTTGGTATAACGCCCACCCTGCGGAAATTTTCATGGGCGACGTGGGCTCGCTGGCCCTGGGCGGAGCTATAGGAACGATCGCAATCGTCATTCGCCAGGAACTGCTTCTGCCGTTTATCGGCGGAATCTTCATTATCGAGGCGCTTTCCGTCGTTCTGCAGGTGGGCAGCTATAAACTGCGCAACGGAAAGCGTATCTTCAAAATGGCGCCGCTGCATCATCACTTCGAGCAACTGGGCTGGAGCGAATCCAAGATCATAGTCCGCTTCTGGATTGGCGCCCTGGTGTTTGCACTGTTTGCACTCACCACCCTCAAACTGCGTTAGACACGTCCTGCGCCATGCCCCGATCGGTGCACAATAAAAAAAGAGGTCGCGAGAGCCCGAGGAAGAAACGCGAATGTTGGAACTCAAAGGCAAGAAAGTTCTGGTTGTGGGACTGGGAAAATCCGGTCTGGCGGCGGCCCTGTTTCTGCGCCACCAGGGTGCGCAAGTTACTGTGTCCGACGTGCGCAGCGCCGAGGCGCTGGCCAAGGATATCCCGGCCCTGCTTGAAGAGGGCATCATGGTTGAGGCGGGTGGCCATGGCCTGCTCACCTTCCGGCGTCAGGACCTGATCGTGGTCAGTCCCGGCGTGCCCCTCGACACGCCCGAGCTTGTGCAGGCAAAGAACTTCGGCCGTCCCGTGATCGGCGAACTCGAACTGGCCGCGCGTTTTCTCCAGGGCAAAATCGTCGCCATTACCGGTTCCAATGGCAAGACCACGACAACCGCCCTGCTTGGCGAGATTCTCAGCGGTTCCGGCCTTCCGACACTCGTGGGAGGGAACATCGGCGTGCCGGTTGTTGGTCTTATCGACGAGAGCACTCCTGATACCTGGTCGGTGCTCGAGGTTTCCAGCTTCCAACTCGAGAGCACCATCGAGTTCCGCCCCACTATTGCCGTTATTCTGAACATCACGCCGGACCATCTTGACCGGCATGGAAGCTTCGAGAACTATGCGCGCGCCAAGGAGCGCATCTTTGCCGCGCAGGATGAGAACGACTTCGTAGTGCTGAATGCCGACAATACGCCCGCAGCCGAAGCCGCAACGCGCGCGAAGTCGAGGGTCTACTGGTTTTCCGTCGAGCACCCGGTCGAGCAGGGCGCCTGGCTGCAGAATGGATTCGTGGTCTACCGGTCAGCTAAGGAGGCATCCGTTGAGCAGGTAATGCCGCTAAAAGGAATTCCGCTCAAGGGCACGCACAATGTTGAGAATGTGCTGGCAGCGGTGGTAGCAGCCCGTCTGGCCGGCGTGCAGGTGGAAGCGATTCGGCGAGCCATCGAGAAGTTTCAGGCTGTCGAGCACAGGCTCGAGTACGTGGCCACGATCAACGGCGTCGAGTTCTACAACGACTCCAAGGCCACCAATGTAGATGCCACCGCCAAAGCCGTCGCCGCGTTCTCCTCAGGCATTCACCTCATTCTCGGCGGCAAGGATAAAGGCTCGGACTACACGCTCTTGTCGCAACTGCTGCGCGAGCGAGTGAGTGCGGTCTACACCATCGGTTCGGCTGCCGCCAAAATCGAGTCGCATCTACGCGGAGTGGTTTCACTGAACTCCTGCGAAACTCTGGACAAGGCGGTGAGCGCCGCTGCGAGCGCTGCCCGGCCCGGGGAGATTGTACTGCTGGCGCCGGCCTGCTCGAGCTTTGACCAGTTCGAAAACTACGAGCAGCGCGGTCGCGTCTTCAAGGAACTCGTTGGCGAATTGCGGGGGTGGAAGTAGTGTCAGCTCGCGTTGGGGTGGACAAGTGGTTATTTTTTACCACCCTGCTGCTGGTTGTGGTTGGACTGGCGATGGTTTTTTCCGCCTCGGCGGTGGTGGCGCAGGAGCGTTACCACTCAGAGTTTGCGGACTTGGGCCGTCAGGCGGCGTGGGCACTGAGCGGTGTGCTGGTCATGTTTGCCCTCATGCACATCGATTACAGCCTCTATAACTCACCCCGTTTTATCTACCCGGCGCTGTGCGTTACCACGCTTCTGCTGGTTCTGGTGTTCTTCATTCCCGGTTCGCACAACACCCATCGCTGGATTCGCTTTGGGGGCCACTTCACCTTTCAACCATCTGAGATAGCCAAGCCGGTTCTGGTGCTGTTTCTGGCCTGGTTTCTGCACTCCAGGCTGGAGCACATGCGGGATTTGAAACACACCCTGTTGCGTGCGGTCGTGATGCCCGCGGTTTTTATCCTCCTCATTGTGAAGCAACCCGATTTGGGGACTGCCCTGGTTCTGGCGGGTGTAACCGCGATGGTGCTGGTGCTGGCGGGCATGGAATGGAAGTATCTGCTCGCCGGTGTTTGCGCAACGCTTCCCGGTCTTATAGCCCTGCTCTTTATGGTGGCCTGGCGCCGCCAGCGCATGCTGGTCTTTCTCCATCCCAACTGCGACGCAAAAGACTCCGGCGCCGGGTACCACATCTGCCAGTCGCTGATCGCCGTGGGAAGCGGCGGGTTTACCGGTCGCGGCTTCATGGAGGGCATGCAGAAGCTCTTCTACCTGCCTGAGGCCCAAACCGACTTTATCTTCGCCAACATCGCTGAAGAGCTGGGTTTTATAGGCGCGATCGCTATCGTGTCTCTGTTTGTGCTTTTTGGCGTGCGCGGTCTCCGCACCGCCTTTCGCTCCCAGGACCCGTTCGCGCGTCTGGTCGCCTTCGGCATCACCACCAGCATCTTGCTCCAAGCCTTTTTCAATATCAGCGTTGTGCTGTCCCTGGTGCCAACCAAGGGAATTCCGCTGCCGCTGATCTCTTCCGGCGGCTCGTCGTTATTCTTCACGCTGGCCAGTATCGGCATCCTGCTCAACATTTCAAGAAAGGTTGACTAGCGCAGGTACCGTGAGGAGGAGTAAGCAAGTCTCAATTCCAAGACTTCCTGGGCGTGGACGGTGCATCTTAGTTCTTCAAGGCCATTCGTCTGCAGAAATTGACCGATCAGGCCGTTTAGGGGCTTGAAAGGTCGATTTTTGTCGAAAAAACGCCGAAAATTGCTGAAAAACGACGCCATGTTTACTACTTGTACACTGATGGCCCCTGGTATCATATTGATTATGAATGGGTTATTTTTGACGTGCACCATAATCAGTGCAATTGACGGGAGGGGGGGTGGGGGTACGACCCGAAAAACAGGGTCCAGGGAGCAGAAAAGCTGGCTGGCTGAGGTCAGGCTGTACCCCCCTGGCTGGATCGATTTGGATAGATATCCCATGTGTTCATTGTGCGCTTTTGGGGGGAAATGATTGGCAAGGCCTGGACGAAATTGGCGGACGGAAATGCTGGACCAAGGATGGACTCTGCCAAGCAGTGTCGCATATGCCTTAAAATGAACGCTGGTCTGGGCATCCGGCGCTGGTACTTTGGGGTGAACGATTCCCGGAGCCAGATGCTCCTTTGGATTGCATTGGTTTTGGTTAGAAAGGTAAGAGGTTGTCGGAACTTCGAATTCTCATTGCCGGTGGTGGCACCGGCGGTCACATTATTCCCGCCCTTGCTGTAGCTCACGAGTTGGTTGAGCATCACGGGGCCGAGGTTCTTTTTGTAGGTACCGCACGAGGTCTGGAAACTCGACTTGTGCCCGACGCGGGTTTTCGCCTCAGCCTCATTGATGTGGGGCCGCTCAAAAACGTGTCCCTGGCCACGCGGCTGCGCACCATGCTGCAACTGCCGCGCAGTATCGGCGAGTGCAAACGGCTGATAAGGGAGTTCAGGCCGAGCGTTGTTTTTGGTGTGGGTGGGTACGCTTCGGGGCCGGCGATGGCGGCGGCGCTGTGGATGAAGGTGCCGACCATGGTTTTTGAGCCGAATGCGATGCCGGGGCTCGCCAACCGGCTGGTCGGCAAAAGAGTGCAGGCCGCCGCGGTCAACTTTCCCACTGCTACCCGGTGGTTCAACAACAGCGAGGTAACCGGGATTCCCGTTCGCCCGCGGTTTTTCACGATTCAAGCGCCGACCGGTGCCGCGCCTCAGTTGCTGGTCTTTGGCGGTTCTCAGGGGGCGCGTATCTTCAATACGCATCTGCCCGCGATCATGCAGGCGCTGCTGGACGTGGTTCCGACGCTCACGGTGGTGCATCAGAGCGGCGCGCGGCATTTCGAGGCTACTGAAGCGGCCTATGCCGCTAGCGGCGCTGATCCTGCACGCTGGCAGGTCTGCCCATTTTTCGACGATATGCCCGCATGCTTCAGTTCTGCCAACCTGATCATGGCGCGTAGCGGCGCGTCCACGGTGGCCGAACTGGCCGCGGCCGGGAAGCCGGCGCTCTTGGTACCCTTCGCCGCCGCGGCTGACGAGCACCAGCGACGCAACGCCGAGGCCATGGTGGCTGCGGGGGCTGCCGTCATGCTCCAGGAGAGGGAACTGGATGAACCGGGCAGGTTGCTGTCTGAACTCACGGGCCTGCTTGCGGATAAGGAGCGTCTGGTGGTCATGTCCGCAGCGGCGCGAACCCAGGCCCACCCCAGCGCTGCCGAGAAGATTGCCGAAAGGCTTGTCGCGCTGGCTACAGAGAAGTTGGCGTTAGCCCGCTAAAGACTGCGGCACGCATAACATCCGCCTGAAGAGTGTGAGCGCTGTTTAGAGAATTGCCTGGAATTTCGATGCAAAGAAAAGGCCCGCCTGCCGAAGCAGACGGGCCTTTCAGTGTGCAATTGTTGAGGTTACCGGTGTCCACCACCGCCATGGCCGCCGCCGCCACCGTGTCCGCCGCCACCGCTGAAGCCGCCGCTGGCATGTCCGCCGCCGCCGTTGCTGCGCCCGCCACCGCTGTATCCGCCGCCGACGTAGGCGTGTCCGCCACCATTACCGCCGTAGGCACGTCCGCCGCCGTTAAAGGCCTGCCCCTGACCACCATAGCCGCCACGGGCTCCTCCTCCGCTGGCATAGGGAGCGCGTCCAGCATATCCGCCGCGGTTACCGTTTCCGTATCCGCCCCTTCCACCGTATGCGTATCCGCCACGGTTGCCGTAGCCATATCCGCCGCGTCCACCATAGGCATAGCCGCCGCGATTGCCGTATCCACCCCGGCCCCAACCGTGACCGTAGCCCCATCCGTACCACGGGCCAACGCCAATGAACATCCCGTTATAGAACCACTGCGGCCCGTAATAGCCGTAAGGGGCGCAGGCATAGGGGGAATAATTGTAGTAACCCCAATCGCATACAGGCGGACCGTAGTCGTTCGCGTAATCGTACGGAGCGTCCACAACCGCGGGGCCGACGCCAACGCCAACATCAACCCCAACCTGTGCTTTAGCTGTTACCGCAAACGGAACAGCCAGAAGCATCGCCAACAGAACCAAGCGGTAACTCCGCATGACGTCCTCCTTGTTGTGCTGCCTTGCCTTGCTCGTTCCGGGTCTGGGAATCGGGGGGCGAGCTTTGTTTTCAGCACTTGCCGGTCTTTGGGGTTCTTCTCCCTACCAGCTTCTGTTCTTTCAAACAACTTTTCCGCTGTTTAGTTGCGGTGGCCGCTCAAAAAGAATTGTCCGCCGCAACGGAGCGAGGAAGGCCATTTTTACTTGATTTGCCGCTCTTTAATCATTAGATGTTCCAGCCGCGGATCGGAGAGCCACAAAGTTCGGCAAATAGCTCTTAAAACGCAAAAAAGCGGCCCCTCCATTGAGGAGAGGCCGCTTTTCCAAGGCAACTTGCAGAAGGTCAGGCAGAAAGAGGTAGCCTACCGGCGGAAGCGATCATTGTCGTGATCGCGGCCACGGTCCCGGTTGTGCCGGAAGTCGTCCCGGTCTACGAAGCGATCCCGATCGCGATAGCCGCCGAAGCTCCAGCGGCCTGGAATCCAATAGCCGTCAGACATGTAACCGGCGGTCCAGACGTAACCCGGTCCTGGGCAGGGCGGAACGTAAGGGACCGGTCCGCGAACGTAAAATCCAAACTCGGCTGCCTGCGCGGGGATGCTTCCCAAAGCCGCCGCGCCTGCCAGTACTGCCGCTCCAAAGATCCAGTTCTTCATGCTGCCCATAACGCCTCCGTCTCTGCCGGCGGCGGCAGTCTCGCAGATCCGGGTCCGCCGCCGGCCCGGCCCGTTCCGGTGGGGGCTTGTCTGTTGCTGCCTCCCCGGTGGAGCCGGTTATGTTCTATGCAAACACTGCTCGTTCAAAAGGTTGCGGCCTGGGGAAGAAATAAACTTGCGCAACTTTCGCCAAAATCGGTGTTGGCGCGCGGTTCAAGAGATTCCATATCGTGCCCGCCGTGCGCGGCGTGGATGTTAAAGTAAAGTTTCAATCTCCATGTTTGCTACCTCCCAGCACGCGCACTTCATCGGTATCGGCGGAATCGGCATGAGCGGTATTGCCGAGATTCTGCTGAACCTCGGCATGAAGGTCTCTGGTTCAGATCTGCGGCGGGGGCCGGTGACCGATCGGCTTGCCCAACTGGGCGCAACGATCTACGAGGGGCACGAGGCCGGGCACGTCGCCGGAGCCACGGTTGTTGTGACCAGCTCCGCGGTGAGTTCTGCCAATCCAGAGGTGGTCGAGGCGCACGCGCGGAAGATCCCCGTGATTCAGCGCGCGGAGATGCTGGCCGAACTGATGCGGCTGAAGTACGGCATCGCGATCGCCGGCATGCATGGCAAGACGACGACTACGTCGATGGTGGCGAGCGTGCTGACGGCAGGCGGGCTGGACCCGACGGTGGTTGTGGGCGGGCGCGTGGACGCGATGGGATCGAACGCACGGCTGGGCACGACGCAGTACCTTGTGGCCGAAGCCGACGAGAGCGACCGGTCGTTTCTGAAGCTGTCGCCAATTCTGGCGGTGGTGACGAATCTGGACCGCGAGCACATGGACTGCTATCACGATATGTCGGACGTGGAGAGCGCGTTTCTGGACTTCATGGATCGTGTGCCGTTTTACGGTGCTGTGACCGCGTGCATCGACAACCCGCTGCTGAAGGGAATTCTGCCGCTGGTGCGGCGGCGGGTGTTTACCTACGGCGTGGATGCGGAGGCCGATTACCGGCTGGAGTTTCTGGCGTCCATTGAAGGGCGCTTTGCGCGGTTCCTGATCCATACGGCAACTGGGACGCTGGGGCCGTTTGAGCTCCATGTCCCAGGTCGCCACAACGTGTTAAATGCGACGGCGGCCGTGGCGATTGCACGGCAGCTTGAGGTGCCCGCCGAAAAGATTGCCGAGGGTCTTGGGCACTTTCGCGGCGTGGACCGGCGCTTCCAGCTACGGGGCACGGCGCGCGGCGTGACCGTGGTCGACGACTACGGACACCATCCGACGGAGATTCGAGCAACGCTGGCCGCAGCACGCGAATGCGGCCACCGGAAGATTTACGTCATCTTCCAGCCGCATCGGTATACGCGGACACTCGATCTTTTGGACCGCTTTTCAGACGCGTTTGTTGACGCTGATACGGTGCACGTGCTGCCGATCTATGCGGCGAGCGAGGAACCGATTGAGGGCGTGACCGCCGAGCGGCTGGCGGCGAAGATTGTTGGGCCGCAGGTCGAATACGTTGCCGATTTTCCGGCCGCTGTTGCCGCTGTGGTTGCGGTTGCCAAGGAAGGCGACTTGATCATGACTCTGGGCGCGGGCAACGTGAGCCAGTTGGCTCCGCAAATTCTGGCGGCGCTGGAAGCGGCTCACTAGAGCTTTTGCGAGGCGGACGGCGGTGCTGACGCCGTGCTGCGCACAAATTCGTGTTTGACCCCAAAAAAGATCGATGAGGCCCGTTTTTCGGGCTTAAATCTTCGAAAATCTGCGCCTGAAAAAGGGGGACGATTTGAGGATAAGCCTATTTTTTTGTGCTGGTTAGTGGCTTGTATGGGGGAGACCGCTCGTTACTGGATGGTAACGGGGGTTGTGGGCGTAAATAGTTTATTTTCTGCTGGTTGGTGGAGATCTCACAGTTTCACGGGAAATAGGGGGGGGAGGGGGTAAGGCAGGGGTTAGGGGTCAGAAAGGCTGCGCGGGCGGGGTGCATGGATTCTGTCCATGAGTTGATTGTGCGCTTTTTGGGGGTAATTCTCGGCAAAAGGCGGGGCCGAAAAAGCGGGCTAGTTGAGTGCATTGCTATCCCACCCAAACCGCAAAGAGCGCGGTTTGGATGGGGCACACGGACTTGATGCAACGACTGAGGGCGCTTAGCCTTTGCGGCCGCGGACGGCTTCCTTGGCTTCGGCGGGGCCGGCGGCGGGGACTTCGGGGACATCCGCCTTGACGGCGCCGATGTTGAGGGCCTTGCGGAGCGCGGCGTCCATCTTGGCGAAGACGTCCTTGTTTTCCTTGAGGAAGGCGCGGGTGTTTTCGCGTCCCTGGCCGATGCGCTCGCCGTCGTAGCTATACCATGCGCCGGATTTCTCGACGATGTTGTTGGCGACGGCCTGATCGAGGACATCGCCCTCTTTGCTGATGCCTTCTCCGTAGAGGATGTCGAACTCGGCTTCGCGGAAGGGTGCGGCGACCTTGTTTTTAACGATCTTGACCTTGGTGCGGTTTCCGGTGACAGCGTCGCCTTCCTTGATGGCGGCGATGCGGCGGATGTCGATGCGGACCGAGGAGTAGAACTTGAGGGCGCGGCCGCCGGTGGTGGTTTCCGGGTTGCCGAACATGACGCCGATCTTCTCGCGGATCTGGTTGATGAAGATGAGGGCGGTTCGGGATTTGGAGACGCTGCCGGTGAGCTTGCGGAGGGCCTGGGACATGAGGCGTGCCTGGAGGCCCATGTGGGAATCGCCCATTTCTCCGTCGAGTTCGGCTTTGGGAACGAGGGCGGCAACGGAGTCGACGACCAAGACGTCAATGGCGCCGGACTTGACCAGGGCCTCGGTGATCTCGAGGGCCTGCTCGCCGGAGTCGGGCTGAGAGACGAGGAGGTTGTCGACATCGACGCCGAGCTTTTTGGCGTAGCCGGGGTCGAGGGCGTGCTCGGCGTCGACAAAAGCCGCGAGGCCGCCATGTTTCTGAGCTTCGGCGATGATCTGGAGGGTGATGGTGGTTTTGCCCGAGGACTCAGGGCCGTAGATTTCGGTGACGCGGCCGCGGGGGACGCCTCCGACGCCGAGAGCGGCGTCAAAACTGATGGAGCCAGTGGAGATGACGGCGATGGGCAGCAAGGCTTCGCGCGAGCCGAGGCGGACGATGGACCCTTTTCCAAACTGTTTTTCGATTTGAGCAAGGGCGAGTTCAACGGCTTTGGCGCGGTCGTCTGCGATGGCCATGGGGGGCTCCTAAAAAGTCGCCGGCGCGATTCCCATTTTGGTGCCGGGAAAGGGCTTGGGCTTGAATTGGATTTCGAAGGGATTGTAGCAGGGCTGGAGCGACAAAGACAGGGAAAAATGGCGAAGAGATGGAGAAGACCGATTTGTGGCAGAGAATGGCTTGAATTTGCGCGGTGGGGGGAGGGGGAAATCGGGGGATCGGTGAGGAATTTTGGAGGGAATTTGGGGCTTTGCCTGATAAGTCGCCAAAACGGGTTTCTTGGCCAAAAAGTCGGGCGGCTGGTCAAAGAGTCTCGAGTCAGACCCTCCAGCCGGTGGATTGATGGGGGAGTAAATATTGATGAAATGGTAACTTCCGGGTTGCCGGTGATACGCCCAGAACGGGTCAATGAGCGCATTGGCGATTATGCGCGAAGCCAGAATTTCTCCCGGCTACATGGGCGTTTCGGAGGAGCGATCCTGAAAGAGGCATTTTCTTCAATCCCCGGTCCCCAAATGCGAGCGAGGCACCCGGGCCCCCCGCCATTTTGTCTAGTGTGAAGCGCGGCGAAGATTGACTACTTGTGAAACCCAATGACAGTCTTCTCCTCCAAAATTGTGAAATACCCTAAAACTGCGTCAATTCTTGCAAGGAACTCTGATGAATCTGTCTCCTGCCTCTCCTTAGCATTGTGCGGCAACCGCCATTCGGCTACGTCGTGACCAGCTTTCTGTAGGTGATCCAACGAGCGCTGGAACATGTCATAAAAGGTTGCGTCGGTCACATAACCAGGAGGTAGATTCTTTCGCAATGATGCGAGGTTCACGTAAGCGCGACGTATCAGGTCTGCGGTTTGTGCTGCTGGGTCCGGCATTTTTTCACCATTAAGGCGAGAATACACCTGAAGTTCTGAAACTGTCGCGCCGAAAATCTCGGCGGCTGCGCTGCGAGAAACATAGCGAGGGGAGGGATTTGAAAGGTCGGACGGTGCGGATTATTTACTAAACCTCTCCCACCACTGCGGAATGCGCGGGTTCCACTCTTCAACGCCATGATGCCACGAACAGGTTCCGGTCCTGTGCGCAGAATAGCTATACGTTCCATCCCTGCAAAGTGCGCTTGCATAGCTCGACACGTTCATATCGTGAACCATGCCGACTGAAACAAAAACAAAAGCAAGTCCGAGAATCCACACGAACCGAAATGTTCTGTGGCGGATCAAATCGAAACCTACTTTAACCAGGAGTGCCAGAAAAACAATGGTCGGCAAAATGCTTTGAGGGGTCAGGAGCCAACTCACCAAGCCGACCGTGACAATCTGAACAGCGCGAAGAAATACCTTCTTTCCTCTCACGTATTCCATTTCAACCTAATCCGCAGTTCCGTCATTCATCATTTTATCGAAGGAATCTTTGTCTGAAGATTCTATCTCTGCATTCCCGTTTTGAACTGGCTGTAGCGAAATTCTGTAAGTAATCTTCTCAACCTTTCCTCTATCCTGATCAATCTTCTCGGTATACTCTAGATTCTTGCCGAAATGGCTATAACTCGCATTCAAATTAAATGTTTTCAATGCCACGTTCCAACCAATCCCAGTGGTAAAGTACACGCCGTAGAGTCCCGGCGGAATCTGCCGCTCGGTGAACGTGTTATCTGTTTTGACATAAAAGGTTCGAATGGTTTTTCCGGTATTCAGATCAACCAAATGGACAACCGCATCATCTAAAGACCCGTTTTCAACGGTCAACTCTCCGCGTCCATTCAGGTGTCTTCGCTTCCGTATTTCTGTTCCGTTGGGTAGGCTGAACGTTGGTTGGTACGGAATCGGCGTGAGGCCTTTCGGAATAATAATGTCGGGGCCATTCGCATCATTATGCGTCTGGCTATTTTGTGGATCATCCAGCGTAAACCCTTTTGGCACATGAACAGGCTGGACGGGTGTCGCGCCTTCTGGAATATTAAAGTCGCGCCCATTCACATCTAGGTTTTTCGGCGGATTTGGCCAGTATATCCATATGCCAGCAAACGTCACAGCAAGAAGCACAAAAGCCGATGTGGCCCAGCGGGGCGCTCGCCTTAATCTGACAGCCAACATTCCGAACAAGATGCCCCAGCGACGGGCCACTGATGGTGTCGGAGGCGTTGGGCTAGTTGACTGAGGCGGAGTTTGACCACCCGAATTCTCCTTCGGAGGATCTGCTTGGTTGCGCCCTCCGGCTGGCGGAGGCTGCTTTTCTGAGCTTTGTTTCTGCCTGGTCGGCTCCTGGGGCTGCGCGGGCGGGGCAGCGGCTTTTGGATGGTAAGGCTGACCCTTCTTCGATGATGGCGAGGTTAGAAAATCGTAAGCGGAATTGATGGTCTTCAGTTTTTCCTGTGCTGCACTTTTTGACTTTTCGTCACCGGGAAAACGGTCTGGGTGCCATGCCTTCACATACAAACGGTAAGCAGTTTTTACCTCTGAATCTGTAGCGCCCGATCTTAGCCCGAGTTCCTGAAGCGCGGCGCACCGAAAGCACACAGTGCCATTGCCGTCGGCTAGATTTCCGCAAGCGCAACTATTCATAGGACCTGGCGAGTTTTCGCTTCCCGTTTTTCAATTCTGTAGTCGGGTCAATTATAGAGAGGTAGGCTCACAAAGCGGGAAAAACCGTACGCTAAGACACGGGTTCCAAGCCCCGACTTTTTGACTAGAGGCCCAAGCCAATATCGAAGCTTGTGCTGTACATCATGCCCCAGCGCCGCTCCTAGCTTCTCGCGGTCGTTGGTGAAGATTACCACTTAACATGCATAGAGCACCGGCCTTCGAAGCCGGTGCTCTAATCCCGATCAGCTTCCGTGGGATTCTCGGTCTTACGCTAACAGCCCAATGCACGTTTCCAGCCTTGGCTCGACTCGGTCGCGTGAGTTCCGGTCGGATTGTCGCCAATTCGTCAGTAACTGTTGAGTTAATACATCCATGATGGCTGGGATCAGGAGGGAAGGCCCCGAAAGCATACCGCAGGGGCTGAACAGGTTGCGGAAAAAGGGTTGATTTTGATTTTTGGGCGAAGACGAGTTTTGCAGGGGCTGAAGAGGCTGCGGAAAAAGGCATGATTTGAAAGAAGAGCCCGAAAATCATCCCTCAGGGGCTAAAGCCCACGTTGATTTTGCGGCATTTGCGGCCCGTGACCCAGAGGGTACCCCGTCGTGCCCTGTTACAAAGCCTTGAGGATTTGCTCCAAATACGAGTTTTTCCGCAGCCTGTGAAGCCCGCACCCTGCGACGAAATCCAAGTTGCGAGGCAGGCGGTTCAGGCGGTGTAGGCGCCGATGCGGGTTTCGCGGCTGGTGAGGGAGTCGCAGGCGCGGTCGAGGACTTCGTAATCCTGGTCGTGCTGCTTGCGGAAGGCGCGGAAGTCGTCTTCGCTGGCCCAGCGGTCGATGGTGAGGTAAGCGCCGGGGATGTAGGCGTCGCGGAGCAGCTCGGTGCCCTGGTATTGAGGCGAGGTATGGAAGAGTTTTGCCCATGCGCCGTCGGGGCCGTATGCGGCCTCAAAGGCGGCGATTTTATCTTCGGCAATTTCAAACTGCCAGACTACGACAAACATATGAAGGTCCAATCCTGTGTTTATGGTAGCGCATGGGGCGAGGGATCGAGCAGGACGCGGGCAGGGATGTTCCATGGGAGTTATGAGAGGGGGGAGGCGATTACACGAAGCCGGCGTCGACGATGTAGCTCTGGTTGGTGATGGCGCTTGAGTCGTCGGCGGCGAGGAAGAGGACGAGGCGGGCGACTTCGGCGGGGTCGATCTGGCGCTTGAGGGCCTGGCGCTGGTGGATTTCGGCGAGGTACTCAGGGGTGTACCAGAGCTGCTTTTGGCGCTCGGTGGCGATTGCGCCGGGGAGGACGGCGTTGACGCGGATGTTGTGCGGGCCGAGCTCGTGGGCAAAGGTGCGAGTGAGTCCGACGATGGCGGCTTTGGCGGTGACGTAGAGGGGCTGGTTGGTGTTGGGAATGATCCAGGCGATGGAACTCATATTGACGATGGAGCCGCGGCCGGCGGCGCGCATGGCGGGGATGACAGCCTGGATGGCGAAGAACTGGGGGCGGAGGTTGGTGGCGATGGAGCGGTCCCAGTATTCGAGCGTGACTTCTTCGATGGAATGGCGCTGGTCGTTAGCGGCGTTGTTGACGAGGACGTCGATGGTGTTGTGGGTGGAGAGGACTTGTTCGACGGCGGATTTCAGGGCGGCCAAGTCGGTGAGGTCGCAGTGAATGTATTGGGGAGTGGGGCAGCCTTCGGCTGCGAGAGCCGCGGCCAGGGCGCGGGCGGGCTCATCCTGGATGTCGAGGAAGGCTACGCGGGAGCCCTGACGGGCGAAATGGGCGACGATGGATTGGCCGATGCCGGTGGCGCCGCCGGTGACGACTACGACGCGGCCTTTGAGGCTGGGATAGCGGGCGAAGTTGTTGCTGTCGTTCTGCATGACGAACTCCCGAGGATTTGCGGGTTGGATAGATGGTATCCCACTGGATATTCAAAGAGAATGGAGTGGTGGGGAAGGAGATCCGGGCGGAATCAGGTGGGCGGCGCATTGAATGTCATATATTGGTATGCAGTACTTTATCCTGATATACAGTGCGACAGCACGGGGTGCATACTTGTTAGTAAGCCGTTGTTCGAAGGCGCAGACTTCCCCATAAGTTTCCACGTCTTGATTTCGGCCATTACACTTGCAAGGTGAATCGTTTTGTACAGTCCTGAGACGAGGACTGGGAAAGCGATCGACAACAGGCGCGGCGCGTTGCGCACGGATGCGATTTGGCGTATTCGGGAGCTTGGTGCGCAAGGCGTTGCGATGAACTGAAGAACAGAGCTCACTGAGAGGGATCAATGGCATCTTCCGCACGTTTTCCTGGCATACGAGTTACCGCGAACGGCAATCAACTGGTTTCGTACCACACCGAGACGCGGATTGCCGACGCCGGCGTGTTTTATCCGATTACGCCTTCGACGGAGGGCGGCGAGCTGTTTCAGCAGGCTTATGCCGAGGGCCATCTGAATGTGTTTGGGAAGAACACGATTGCGATTGAGACGGAAGGCGAACATGCGGCCCAGGGCGGCGCGATTGCGCACTCGGTTTGCGGCAAGCGGGTGGTGAATTTTACCTCGGGGCAGGGCGTGGTTTATGGCGTGGAGCAGTACTATCACGCGCCGGGCAAGGGATCGACGATGGTGCTGGAGGTGGGCGCGCGCGCGCTGACCAAGCACGCATTGAACGTGCACTGCGGGCACGACGATATTTATGGAGCGCTGGATACGGGCTGGATCATGCTGTTCGGCAAGGACGCGCAGCAGGCGGCGGACCAGGCGCTGATTTTGCGGCGGGTGACGGAGCTGAGCCTGACGCCGGGCATGAACATCATGGACGGTTTCTTAACGACGCACCTGGAGCGGACGTTTTATAAGCACGAGTCGGAGTTGATTCGCGAGTACCTGGGCGCGCCGGACGACATTATCGATTGTCCGACGGAGGCGCAACGGGTTTTGTTTGGGGCCACGCGGCGCCGGGTTCCGAAGATGATGGATCTCGAAAATCCGATTTTGCTGGGGCCGGTGCAGAACCAGGAACACTACATGAACGGCGTGGTGGCTCGGAGGAATAATTTTGCCGAACCGATTCTCGATTTTCTTGAGGCGGCGTACAAGGATTTTGGCGAACTGACGGGACGCAAGTACGGGCTGATCAGCAAGTACAAGACCGAGGATGCGGACACGGTGTTTGTTTCGCTGGGGTCGGCTGCGGAAAACATTGAAGCGGCGGTGGACTACCTGCGCGAGACGCGGGGCGTGAAGGTTGGGTCGATTCATGTGAATGTGATTCGGCCGTTCCCGGAAGCCGCGCTTGTGAACGCGCTGAAGGGCAAGAAGAACGTGATTATTCTGGAGCGCACGGATGAGGCGCTTTCGCCCGACAATCCGTTGGGCAAGGATATTCGCACGGCGTTTTCAAAGGCGATCAAGACAGATGGGCGGCCAGGAACCGAGGGATTGCCCGAGATCAGCATGCAGGACGTGCCGCGTATTTTTGGCGGGACGTATGGGTTGGGGTCGAGGGATTTTCGTCCCGAGCACATTATCGGCGCGTATGAGTTTGCGACGGCGGGACGTGCACGCAAGGACGGCAAGACGGCGGCGGACGGAGTTTCGTTCATGGTGCTGGGCATTGACCATCCTTACTCGGTAGTGGCCGATGAGACGCCTTCGCTGTTGCCGAAGGGCGCGGTGGCGGTGCGGTTCCACTCGATTGGCGGATGGGGCGCGATTACGACGGGCAAGAACCTGGGCGCGATCCTGGGCGACTTGAACGATCTGATTTACGAGCGCGATGGGCTGAAGGACGAGCTGGGGAATCCGAAGGAAGTGATTCACGTCAGCGCCAATCCGAAGTACGGATCGGAAAAGAAGGGCGCGCCGACGAGCTACTTTATGGTGGCGGCGAAGGACAGGATTCGCGTGAATTGCGATTTGCGCCACGTGACGGTGGTTCTGTGTTGCGATCCGAAGGCGTTTACGCATACCAATCCGCTGGATGGAATGGCAGAGGGCGGAAGCCTGGTGTGGGAGTCGGACGTGGACGGCGAGCACGCGTGGGAGCGGCTGCCGCTGTGGGCGCGCAAACAGATTATCGACAAGAAGATTCGCGTGTTTACGCTGCCGGGATTTGCGATTGCGCAGAAGGCGACGGATCGCGCGGATTTGCAATTGCGCATGCAGGGTAATGCGTTTCTGGGCGCGTTCTTTGCCGTGAGTACGCTGTTGCAGGAGTTCGGAATTACGCAGGAACAGTATCGCGACGTGGTGCGCAAGCAATATGTGAAGAAGTTCGGCAAGTTGGGCGAAGCGGTTGTCGAGTCCAACATGGAAGTAATGATGCAGGGCTACGACCAGGTGAAGGAGATTGGGATTGGCGCGCTGAGCGCGGCCGACCACTCGACACTGCGCGGTCAGGCGCTGATGCCGATTCTGGAATTGGCGACGGCGGGCGGATCGTGCGGGACGGGCTGCCGCTCGACACCGATGCCGGCGGGGCAGGCGAAGCGCGCACCGATTGATACCCTTGCGACGTTCGATGCGGAGTTCCGCTCGAACTATGGATATGATCAGCCGGCGACGCCGTTGTCGGCGGTTGGGATGATTGCGGCGGCGACGGGCGACACGGCGTCGAAGTATGTGGCGCGGCGCGAGACGCCGTTGTACATACCGGAGAATTGCACGCAGTGCATGGAGTGCATTTCAGTTTGTCCGGATACGGCGCTGCCGAACTGCTCGCAGGATTTGAGCACGCTGCTGACAACGGCGATTTCGTACTACGTGGCCGATGGCGCGGAGCGGACGAAGATGCTGCGCGCGCTGCCGGAGATTGAAAAGAAGGCACGCGAGCGGATGTTGTCGGAGATCAAGACGGGTACGGCGCTGCCGAAGATTTTGCGCGAGGTTACGGAGCAGGTGGACGGCTTTAGTGCGGCGTCGAAGGAACAGTTTTTTGCAATTTTAGAAAAGGTTCCGATGGCTTACCAGAAGGTGAACGCGATCTTCTCGTCGCCGGAACGGAAGGCTCCGGGGACGGGAGGCATCTTCTCGATATTTGTGAGCGACCTTTGCAAAGGGTGCGCGGCTTGCGTAACGGCGTGCGGCGATCACAACGCGCTGAAGATGGTGGCGGAGACCGAGGAAGTGAATGCCGAGCACGAGACGGGCACGCAGTTCCTGGATCTGCTGCCGGACACTTCGCAGAAGTTCCTGGGGTTGTATAACGGGGCGAATCCTGCGGACTCGAAGACGGCGACGCTGCGCAACATGCTGATGGTGCGGACCAACTACGACGCGCTGGTGGCGGGCGACGGAGCGTGTGCGGGGTGCGGCGAAAAGAGCGTTCTGCGCTCGATTGCGGCAGTGACCGAGGCTTACATGCGTCCGGTGTTCCACGCGAAGAGCGATCGCATTTTGGCGAAGGCCGGCGAGTTGGAGAAGACGGGCGCGGCGAAGCTGGCTGCGCTGAAGGCGAGCAACCCGGCAGAGTACGCGCTGCTGCGGCAGGCGATTCTGCATCTTGTGATGGGCCTGGGCGGCGAAGACGTAAAGGACACCAAGGGGCGCATTGCGGCGTACGAGGCCGAGCACGGCGAAGTGACGGACGCGCAGCTTGTGGAAGCGATTGCGGCGGTGCTGCTGACCGAGGCCTTCAACCACAAGAATCTGCAAGCGGTGGATGGACGGATTGCGAATGGCATGAGCGTGATGGCAATGGCAGCGCACACGGGCTGCAACACGGTGTATGGGTCGTCCGCGCCGAACAATCCGCATCCTTATCCGTGGATGAACTCGCTGTTTCAGGACGGCGTGACGGTGGGCTGGCTGATGGGCGAGAGCTTTATCGTTGACCACGCGCGCAGGTCAGTGTTGCCGGAGCGGCTGGCGGATATTCTGCTGACAAGGGAAACGAATGTGATCAGCGAGGAAGAGTACTACCACTTCACGCACTTCACGGATGCGCTGATGACGGACCAGGAGATTGTGGAGCTGCCCAAGGTTTGGGTGGTGGGCGGCGATGGCGGCATCGGCGATATCGGGTACCAGAATACGTCGAAGGTGATGCTGCAGAACCGGCCCAACGTGAAGGTGCTGATGCTGGATACGCAGGTGTATTCGAACACCGGCGGACAGAACTCCGATTCGACACCGATGCTGGGCGGCGGCGATATGAACACCTACGGCTCCGCGACGCAAGGCAAGAACACGGAGAAGAAGACGGTGGCGGAGACGTTCCTCGCGGGACATGGATCGCCGTTCGTGGCGCAGGTTTCAATGGCGAATGCACCAAAGCTTTACCGCGCGATTCTGGATGGACTGGAATATCGCGGGACGATGTTCCTGCAGGCGTTTACCACTTGCCAGCCGGAGCACGGCGTGGCCGACGACATGGCGCTCTACCAAGCGCAGCGGGTGCGCGACTCGCGTGGAGCACCGGAGTTTGTGTTCAATCCGCGGCTGGGCGAGACGTACCAGGAAACGCTGGACATCAAGGGCAATCCATCGATCGATCTGGATTGGTATGAGACCAAGTCGAAGACGACGGGCGAGACTTCTCGGTATACGGTGGCGCACTGGTGCACGACCGAGGCGCGGTTCCGCAACCACCTGAAGAAGATCAAGCCGGAAGCTGCGGAGAAGCTGATTCCGCTGGACAACATGCTGGTGCGAATTACGCAGCAGGATGTGGTTTACCGCTACTATGTGAAGCTGGGACACCGGGCGTTCATTCCTGATTTTGGGGTGTACATCAAGCAGGAGCAGGACGGTAAGACGGTGTATTACGCGTTGAGCCGGCAACTGGTGATGTTCTGCGTGGAGCGGCGGAAGGCGTGGCGGATGCTGCAGTCGAAGGCGGGGATTGTGAACCGCGAGTACCAGGCGCAGAAGGCGATTCTGGCGGATGTGGAGGCTGGGAAGCTATCGCTGGAGGAGTTGTTTGCGCGTGGACATGAGCTGGTGACGGAACGGCTGGCTGGCGCGGTTGCGGCTAAGGCGTAGTTTTCAACTTGAGTGGTAGAAACAAAAAACGCGGACCGCAAGGTCCGCGTTTTTTGTCTCTACTGGCGCGTGTGCGAATTCATATCTTTCGGCTTGAGGTTGCGCTCAAATGTCTTTGAGAATTTCCTCTTTAGTTACATTCTTATGCGAGGCAATAGCGCCCAGGATTGCATTGAGAGTTCCTATTCTGAGAGCCGTGTGCTCCGGGACGGCGATCCGGTGGGGTGAGGGCCGCTCAGTTTGCAGAATGACGTGACTTCCTACCTGATGGACTCGCTGGAATTCCCAATGCTTGCAGAGGTGCTTCACCAGTTCATCACCGCTTAAATCGCGCGGCAGCTTCATGCGACGGCCAGCACTTCGTCGCGGACCAGGCGCAGGCGGATCGAAGCTGGAGGAACGGAGTCGAAGTAGAACGCTTGTACAGCTTCTCGAACATTGGCGCGGAGTTCGTTCCAATTGTCGGCTTCTGTGAAGATGCTCTCGCCGATGGCTTCTGCCGTGAATCCGCCGTCGGCCTCTTGCAGGACTTCAAAGACGATTTCCTTCATAGCGTTTACGCCTCCGCCCATCGGCTCCGGTGGCAAAGCTTCCTATTCAGAAAATACCACCATTGGTGTCCAAAGAGATGGCCAAGATTCAAAATGGCTGTTTTGGTCCCGAAGGTGTCATAGGTTTCAGCCGCGGGACATCGCTCATTTAATCTGTTCGACGAGACGTTCGTGCAACTTTTAGAGCGGCTTCGATTCAAGTGCTGCCATTTGAAGATCATGCGAGGTGGCATTTTCTTGAGAAAAATGCCACTTCGCGTCTACGTTTCTGTAAACAGCAGAATCGAAACCGCTGTAACGCGTTGATTTTGAAATGCACGACAGGGAAGGGCTTTTGATGCGGCGAATTTTCTTACTGGCTTTGGTTTGTTGTTGCACTGTAGCTGTGGCGGCGCAGGGGCAGGCTTCGGTTACGGAGAAGATTGAGTGGACTTGGACGGATCGGCCGGAGACGCCGGTGGCGGGGCTGCCGAATGTGCTGCTGGTAGGGGACTCGATTACGCGGGGATATTATCCGGCGACGGCGAAGGAGTTGAGCGGGGTTGCGAATGTTTATCTGTTTGCGACATCGGCCGGGAGCGGGGACGAGCGGCTGCCGGGACAACTGCATGACTACTTCAGCATGATGGGGCTGAAGTTTGCGGTGGTCCACTTCAACAACGGGATGCATGGATGGGGCTATACAGAGCAGCAGTATGCGGGCGGACTGCCGGGGATGATCAAGGCTCTGCGGGACGGTGCGCCGGGTGCGGCGCTGGTGTGGGCGAGTACGACGCCGGTGCTGCACGACTCGACAAAGGGTGAGTCGACGAATGCGCGGATTGACGAGCGGAACTTGCTGGCGGGGGCGCGGATGAAGGGCGAAGGGATTGCCGTGGACGATCAACATGCGCTGATGGTGAAGCATCCGGAGTTGCATGATGGGGATGTGCACTTTACCGCGGCGGGGAGTGCGCTGCAGGCGGTCGAGGTGGCGGATTCGATACGGAAGGCGTTGGGTAAGGGGTAGTGCGTACGATTCACCCTAGCCGCGGTGAGGCTGCGGAAAAAGGTGCGATTTTGTATGAAAGGCCCGAAAAGCATACCTCAGGGGCTAAAGCCCTCGTTGCTTTGATTGGTCTTATACCGGGGATAAATCCCCGGCCTACCACCCGAATG
>Ga0182027_10001696_pt1 | contig 36368 bp, 20 predicted proteins | sample 712E1DmetaG_FD_121300 | JGI IMG/M metagenome (GOLD analysis project Ga0182027, IMG submission 121300) | Permafrost microbial communities from Stordalen Mire, Sweden - 712E1D metaG (Illumina Assembly) | ecosystem: Environmental > Terrestrial > Soil > Wetlands > Permafrost | place: Sweden...
CCTGTGTGAGAAGGTTCCGTTGAACCGTCTTCTTAACAATATCCAAACAGGTCTGGGTTTTTCCGGTCGCTGGAGGCGCAACGAGAATATGAACAGTCATGGTTATAAAACCTAAAACGCACTAGAAATATGGCTATTTTCTTCTTAATAGAAACCTATAAGGAGCTTTTTAGCATCGGTTTATGAACTATTCCGTCATGTGCCTCGAAATTCTGGATTAAGAGCGAGACTGGGTTGAAACTTGTCATCCTTGACTCGATAGTGTCTGCAATTGTTTTCCGATGGTCAGTCCTTCGAGCGGGATTTCATACGATCTCAGGTGCGGTAGGAGATACTTTCGCTATTTCATCCCAGCCAGGAAGATGAAATGTCATCATGGAGGTTCTCTACCTGGCGAAGCTGCTGAAGAACCATGTCAGCCCAGCTTCTGATCTCACCAGCTGACAGGATATTCAATGTCAGATTGTACGGCTCAAGTATTGTTTCCAGATCTAGAAGTCTATGCTTAGCTGAGAGGATATGGATCGCATAGGGGTTCAACCGCCGGGAATAAGCCAGGTTCTTCTTGAACAATGCGCTAATATACAAGTCGTTGACCTTCGAAGTATAAGGCGACTTCTGGCTGACGCAGGAAATCAATACTATGTTTTCATCTTATCTATATCCTTTTCACACACACTTGGGAAACAGGGCACTTGATACAATCCGGATCGGTGGGCCTGCACCAGCGACGGCCGATTTCCCACAAGGCGCTATCCACCTTGCCAGGGAAGGCTGGGTTCATTCTGCGGGTGGCTTCGAGAGCTGCAGGCTCTGTCTTAGATGTGCTTGCCCCTAATCGGAATAAAACCCTTTTGGTGTGAACATCTGGCTTGATATCCATGTTCTCACGATCCTCGAAGCGAATTGGAAAGGCCATCTCGATCAAGAGCACCGCCATGCTTGCAATTCCAGGGCCAACTCCAAAAATAGAATCAAACTTCCGGTTAACTTGAATAGCTTTCTTGCCCTTCCAGATTTGGCTGGCATCTCCCTCGTAATCTTCCACCACAATGCGGGTGAGTTCCTGGATTGTTTTGGGCGCGTCGCTTAGGTAACGCGGATGGCGCGGCAGCCGTTTGAAGAGTGCCTCGAGCTGACCCAACGGCATGGCGTTAATCAGGCGAGGGTTTAGGTGCCCCAGGTCTTTCTGAATATCATAAGGGATCGTCCAGATAATCTCAACCTTGGTGCCACGGTCGAGGCAGATGGCAATGCAAAAAGCATAGGGATCCTTGGTGATAATTTCAGCCGCCTCGGGGACGATGGTTGGGAAGAGCACTTCCGATGGGACTGTTCTACCGTACTCCAGCAAGGCGTTGGTAATTTTACCTAAACGATCACCATTCATTTTCCTTTATCCCTTTTCTTCTGTGTCGATATTTATTTTGACCCTACAGCGAGAACCCTTTGTTCCATTAGCCCATATGCTTCTTTCGCCTGTTGAATAGTGTCGCTCGTAATATTCACACTTAACATCTTGGGAGCTTCTCTGAAAATCTTGGATGCCAGAATTTCCTTTCTCAATGCTTTAACTGCATTCTCGGGCCAGGGCAGGAAACCAAATAATAATTCTAAGCGCCTTGGTGGATATCCGTAAGCAATGCTTATTACATTATCCATTTCAGGCAACTGGACCCGAATTGAAAAACCCGACGTTCCCCAGTAAATCGTGTGGCCATGTTTCTCGGCCCCATCTAAAATTTCTTCAAAAAACATATTGGCTTCGGGAGTGCACTTGGACATGAATTCGGCCTTGTTTGTTCGCGGTTTCCCAGATGGCCGCTTGTTTTCCCGGGCGGCCTCAGTCATCCCAATCACTCGGGGAACAATCGCCTTTTGCCCTTCTCCCAGGAATTGTTTAACTTCAACTGCCAGAACTTCCGCACTGATCATCTGTTCATTAAGAAACTCGACCAAACGGCGTAATTCGGTGGGAATGTTATCAGCAACAAATATCAATCTCACGTTGCCAGATTTCAAATTATGTTCGACCCGTTTCCAATATTCATCTACACCGGATGATTCGGCCGGGTCGATCAATTTCAGGATTTCATCGTCAAGGGATTTCCCATTTTTCTGAGCAGTTTCCGCAGCAGATTGTCGAAGACTATCCATTTTCCAGTAGGATGTTCCGTTGGCAGCATAATCGAGCATTTGCGCTACCACCTCCCGCCGGCTGCGGGTATCGGAGGAGCGTTTGCATTCAACGAAAGTTGGGATGCCGTCTTGATCGAGGAAAAGATGATCCAGACTCCAGCGGCCCGTCTCCTCATCACTTCCCGGCACCCCTAATTCACGTGCCACCAATAACCAACGGCGGGGATTTTCAAAATCGATTTGATCCCCTGGGATCAGGTCTGGATAGGCTGCCAGCAAAGCCTGCAGGTCTTGTTCTTTCTCATAATTTGTTTCTTTCATGGGTGTCAACTTTCTCTCTCCATCGACAAGAAAAATCTTTGCATTTTTCATTATCTTCTCCTTTCAATTCTGCCCAAGAGAACAATTTCGCCACACGACTGCGGACTCGGTAACCGCAGGACTATTTTTCCCGCCGAAAACGCACCCATTTTCCGTTGGAATTGACTGTGTCCACTTTCCAGCCTGCATTCAACCATGCATGGGCTTCCACGTGAGAACCTTCGGTTTCATTGCTCCACCAAGCCCTATGTTGGGTGGCAGATAGAGGCAGCCTGTCATTCAATATTCGCTCGATTTGTTCAAAGGACATAGTCACTTCCCGTTGACTTTCAGGAAGGCCGCGCAGGTAATGCTCAAGCGGGGTGTATTTTCCAGCCATCTCAATTTCCTTTCTTGAAATAACCCAATTCTTCCAGCCGGCGATTCGCTTCGGCAATTTCGGAAAGTACTATGTTACGTGATTTCTTGCGTCTCTCTCGTCTGACACTCGCTGTGGCACTCTTGTATGTCTGGTTAATCTCTGTCGGCGGACGTACCATTCATCAGGGCTTGCGACACCTGGTCGATCGGAATGACCGCCGCGATTTAAGCATTTTCCAGATCGGCCTGCGCTATATTCAAAGGAAATTAACCAATGCCTTTTCTATATCTGTTCCGCTGTGTGCCTATCTATGACAGCAAACTGTCAGGTGGCTAGGTGTTTTCTATTTACTTTCTTTTATCAATGCTAATTCGAGCACTTCCTGAATCGTCTGCACGTACTTGATTTCGATTTTCCCGCGTATGTAATCGGGAAGGTTGTTGACATCCTTTTCATTCTCGGCCGGCATGATCACCATCTTTACGCCGGCATCAATGGCTGCCATTAACTTTGGTTGAATACCTCCAACCCCAAGTACCTTGCCCATGATGGTGATTTCACCAGTCATGGCGATATCATGCCGCACTGGAATGTTCTTCAATGCAGAGACAATGCCGGTAGTGATGGTTATTCCCGCTGATGGACCTTCCTTGGGAACTGCCATCATGGTCGCCAAAACGGCAATATCGAAATTCTCGCGCCAGTCAGATGCGATGCCTAAATCGGTAGAATAAGCACGAATGTACTGCGCAGCTGCTTCAATGGACTCGCGCATTACTCGCTGGATGGAACCAAGCGGAACGATCCGTCCATGCCCTTTGGTGGCCTGCATCTCAAAGCGCAGAATAACACCCTGCTCTCCAGAAACAGCCAACCCGACCACCTCACCAACCAAAGGTTTGGTTGGCATTTCAATATGGACTTTGCGATCGCCCTCCAACAAAGTCGGCTTGACCGTCTTTCCTGATTCAATGAACTTCGCCGAGATTTGCACAGGTGAATATTCACCTGGAGCCATGAGATGCAGCTGGTTACGGATACGCTGCCTGCCTTCAATAGCCAACAACACTAGTTCTTCTAGTTGCTCATCACTCACCTGCCCATGAGGGTAGAGTAATTTCAGAAGCCCGGATAGGGTTTTATAGATGGCGCGCACATCCCGGGAGGTCAGACCCGGATCGGTTCCCGAAGCATCGAAGATCTCAAAACGGCGCTTGAGCGGACCCGAAACATCAATCCGCCTAAGTTCGTGCATGATCTCGCAGAAGTAATCGGTGATGAAACCGTAATCATGGCTGGCAGCATCGGGACCGATCTTGGGTATTTCCCAACCGGGAAGATAATAATGCAGGCGATCGATCAGCGCTTCAACCTGCATAAAACTGGGCAGTGGTTCAAAAAGATGATAATACTTTTCGTGCGGCAATTTACCCTGCACATCCAGGTTGCCCACCAGCACAATGGAGCCAAAGGCCAGGATCTCTTTCTTGCCCCGGCTGAATTTGCCATCCTGCATAAAGCCTTGCATGATGCTGACCATCGCTTTGGGGTCGGTGAAATCGGTGTTGGCAATCTCGTCAAAGACAACCGCCTCACGTGTGCCCACCAGACCGACGTTGCCGGTGTTGAGATTGATAAACAGGCTGGCCGGCGTGGCCTTGCCACCGGAAAGAACGTGGGCATAGTACGATACATTGCGAAACAAATAAGTTTTGCCGGTCTCGCGCGGGCCGAGTTCGATCATGTTATGGTTGGACTCAACCAAGGGCACGGCCCGGGATACGTAGAGCAGCTTCTCGCGGCGGGTCATCTTATCAGGATCGAGCCCAAATGAGTTAACCAGGATATCCAGCCACTCGCCATCCGTGAACTGCTGGCGTTTGGTAATAAATTCCTTCAAATCGATCATCGAGATTTGGAAAGGCGTAAACTCCGTGACTTTGAAGGGACGAATCTTCTTGTTATGCACTTCGCTTTCATCGTAAGTGAGGGTAATCGTGCCCCACATACCACCTGCCAACAACATGGGATACTGTTTGACCAGTGGTTCGGGCACGTTGACAAAATTTTCATTGATCGCGCTGATGGTGCCCCAATATTTGTCTTCGGTCTCCACCAGGCGCACTTCGAGATTGGCAATGATGGAATGATCACGGTGCTCCCGGATGTGCGAACGAGTACGCTCAGCTTCCGCGCCATGAACAAAGTTTTCGCGCAGGCGGCGCTTGACGCGCTCGAAATCCTCAACGAAGTTTTCTTCGGTGCAGTAATTGTCGATCAGATATTCAAGCACATAGCGCGGAAACTCGTCCATGCCTGTGTTGAAGGTCAGGCGCTTGTTGACGACTTTTCCGGCAAAAGTCTCTTTTAATTTCAGGTTCATGGAGCTCTCCTATTGATCGGCTTCATCGAACAACAATGGCTGAACTTTCTTCTTGGCCTTCTTAATATTACTTTCCACTTGAGTCCCGCGCTTAGCGCAGATCTGGTAATCTTCCTCCACTTGCATCCGCCGGTCTTCCTTCAGACCATCGAACCGTAACCCACCACGCTCGTATAGAACGCGTCCCAGGTCATACAGCCCCGATCGGCGGCATTGGTAGATCCATTCTGCCAACGTGGCAGCATTCGAGGGACGGTCACGCTCCGCGGGTGGGACGCCAGCGCTGAGGGCATTGGCGAAGCGCTTGATGTGGCGCAACTCTCCACTCAGGCGCAGATTGAGTTTTTGGTGGCGCTCTTCGTCATTGACAGGTGGCCGCCAGGTGCCTTCCTCCGTTTTGTAGAAAAATTCCGGAAGCCAATCCTGCAAGAGACGCCTTGGTTTGTCGCCAACTGGCAGGTATTCCTCGAAAAGATTGGAATAATGTACGCCAATTTCGCCAGGCTGTTGCTTGAGGTACTTCTGCATGAATGTTTCCAGGCGGGCTACTGCGGCGTTTTCTTTTTTGCTCTCGGTTTCATCCAGCTGGTCGGCAGTTTCAAGCAGATACCACCTGCCATCCGTCTCCTCAGCTACAGATCTCAATAACTCATCGAAGTTATGGCGCTGGAACTGGCCCTTGCGTACCATGCGGCTGACCAGTTCGTCGTACAAACGGTCTGCCGGGGAACCGGGATGCTGATCGAGGGCATCACGCAGGATATGTTGTGCCTTTTCGCTGAAGCTGGATGGATCTTCTTCGCCGGTCAGTAGTACCTTGGCAGCTATTTCGCCTTCGCGCGGCTTACGGAAGTTGATTACCAAATCACGCTTGGTCACTTTTTTAGCAACAAGTTGGTTATAAGATTTCTGCCCAGCGTCTATGAAGATTGTTGTATCTGTCGTTTCAGAGATAAATCCAATTTCTGCCATCAAATCTTGAATGAATTGCCATGTTCCTTCACTCGTATCATGATAACAGAGAGAAATCCATCTTCCTGGCTTAATGATTCGAAAAGCCTCTGCCATTGCTTTCTGCATCAGTTCTGCCCAATTTTGTTCACTCTTTCCACGAGTTTCATTTACTATAATTTCTTGGTCATGCCAATTTGTATTAAACTTCATCCATGCTTCCCATATAAAATTTAATTCACCATATTGAACATTGCCTCCATATGGGGGATCGGTGAAGATATAATCTAGACTATTATTTCTTATCCCGGAAAGATCTGTTGTACTTTGAGTAGAAATCACCAACATTGTTGAAGGTAAGTTTTGCGTTTCCCTAAGACCACTTAAAATATCGTAAACTTTACGCCCAAAACAACCCATCTGCTCGCGCTCAATAAAAACTGAAGGAATATAATAAGTACCTTTTGCAAATCCTCCTCCGGCCTCTCTATATTGTTGCATTATAGTTGCGCTGAGGATGTTCGATTCAAAAATAAAGGTAAGTGTGTCTCTTAGTTCTTGCTTATTGATACTTTCAAACAAAACTGCAAGTGCCCATAAATTGCGTTTAGTGAACAGTTTAGAAACTGTTCTAAAATTTCGACCGGGGCGCCACTCATCTCCCCATGGCTCAGTATCGCTCTCTACATTCATCATTCGGTGAGGCGGAAACCAATGGGGGACTTTTTTCTTCTCAATTTCGGCAATCTTTGCCAGATCATATTTTTCAAAATAAGCCTTTTTCTTTGGGTCAGGGTCATTATGCCGTCGTTCGCTCCGCTGTGGTTTACAGCCTTCATTACATATATAACTGACCAGCATCGGCACGGGGTCAAATCTCTGGCTACTGGTCTTGATCTCTTCCTGGTGCCCATTCTTCTGGCAATACGGGCATATTCGGATGGTCTTGTCTTTTCCGGCAGCGGTTTGAGCAGGCATTTCCGGGCAGTCAAATAATGGAACTTTGGTTAGACAGCGTGGGCATTGAAACACATATGAATACACGGTATTGGTTGTAGTCGCCAGCCCGTCGCATCGATCACAACGCGTTTCGTACAGCCAACCCATCTCCGGTTTTACTTTCGCCTTGAGTTCTTGAAAAGCGTGTTGCAATTCCTCCACATCCACTGGGGTACAATAATTCTTGGTAATAAAGGTTGCTGCTGGAGAAAGGTCAATCGCGATTGCCGCCCGCCCTTCCATCAATGCCGCTAATGCCGTTCCACCCGATCCACAAAATGGGTCGAGCACCAAGTCACCGGGCTGGGTGTAATGGCGGATGTATTTCTGGATAGCATCATGCGGTTTCTTTGACCAGTAGGTGTGCATGTTGTATATCGCGGTAGCTTTGGTAGTGGTGATCGGTTGGTCAAAGGGCGGCACGTTATAATCATCCGAAGCGGGATCATACGGCGTGGCGTGCTCCTCCACAAAACGGGGCAAGTTGGGGTTGGGTCCGCTGGAATAGTAGCCATCCGGCATTTGGGGAATGCCGCGATGGAAGAGGGTAGGTTGTGGAGGGAAAGATTTCTGTGTTGGCATTTTGGATAACTCTATGTAAGGCTAAGTGGATGGGATTTTTTCAACCAAATTCCAATTGACCTGTCCACAAAGACAGCGAAGGTTGACGGGATTCACACCCGATACAGCAATAGATAAATTGGATCCGCACTGATTACATCTGAAGAGGCCAAATAGATCTTGAAAGGCTTCTACAACGGGTATGAAATCTGGTTTTGTAAAACTTGCCCAATTGTTATAGTGAACATTCGCGTTTACAGCCCATTGCTCTGTAGCAGATCTGGTAAAAATTTTACTGGCAATATCATTGATTTCATCGAGTTCTGCCACACATTCTTTTTGATTCCAAGAATTAGCAGATTTTTTTGCAAGCTTTAGCAAATATCTATATTGCATCATCGCTGCAGGGAGTAGATCACCCAACTCCCACCTGCCGTTAAGTTTGAATTTCACAGGCGCCTGGAGTGCATCACAAACCATCGAGAAGTATTCCTCTGATCCATGACGCAATGCTGCTGAGGCAGCGGAGACATCATTTTTCTCGAGATCTTTTCCAATCTTGTTCCAAAGATCTGCTTCTGCATTGACCTGGGGGCCCGAATCTACAGTCCAATTGTAGAATTCGATCATACTCTTGGTTTTCACCACTCCCTCGGTTTTTAACTGAGATGACCAAGTTTTATCGTGTGTGGTGATCAGGAATTGCCGATGGGGGAATTCGTTTACCAATAGGTTACAGAGCTTTCTACGATGATCAGCATCTACCGACATGACCACATCATCAAGGATGATCAAATCTAGCACCCCCCCAGTCAGTCGTTCTGCCAGGGCCAGATATAGACAAAGACCCATAGAGTCTTGATGACCTTCACTATGGAGAGCATGGGGAGGGTGAACACCTCTACCATAAAAATCGACTTCAAAGTCCAAGGCCGCCTCATCGGGTTTTATGACCGCAGTGAAGTTTTTTTCATCTTCCTCGTGCAAAGAAGCGTATAGTTTTACAAACCTATCACGGATCTCATTATATAAAATCCCTAATTCATCGTTCCTAGCTCGCTCGAAATTCGCGATGAGCGTTCCTGCCCGATTGACGTACAGTTCGCTCTTTTTCACCTGTTGTTGTGCCACTTCAAGGGCTTTAAGGTTTTCTTCCAACCGGGTTAATGTATCCCAAGCAGTTTGTTCAGGGGTTGCAGCCGGAAATTTCGATTTGATATCATGGATTATCTTTTCTAAAGTTTTATCAAGACCCTGGGGAGCCATCAAATTCATTACATGTTCCGGCTTGAACCGATCATCAGGATTTTTTCCTAGCGGCGATGACAGTGTTTCTAGCAGATCCCGTAAATCCTTCTGCCATTTCTCAAGAATACCCAATTGATCCTTCATCTCCATCTGTCGAACAACTGCAATCACTATTCCTAGGCTTGCCAACAAGGAGACAATGGGAGCAGAAATGGATGATGTCAATTTCTCAACTTCAGCCGTCATTTTTTGAGCCTGAGCAGCCATCAAAAGTCGACTTTCCAATAATATACACAAGTCTCCGGCTGGCCAAGCAGTTTCACACAATGGGCAGGCTCCTGTTTCATCAATCAAATCAATTCCCAGGCTGATCAACTGATAAAGGGATAGAGTGCGTAATATCCTGGGATCTTTTTGAATATCGCTCAGAAGCTTGCGCAGAATTGTGTCGGAGGTAGCAATTTCTGATTGATGTTGTGTATCAAGGGCCTGCCTGAGATTTTCTATATCGCTCTGAACGACGGTGACATTGATGGCTTGATTTCCTGATGTCGCGGGCGGTAGCTGTAGATCCCTTTTTATAATTAGCGAACCAAGTTCATGGATGGGTTGTTTGCTGAACACAGCGCGGTGCTGGTTCACTATCTGTAACGCCAAATCAGGCGAAAAAACGGGCAAGGAAAGAGTGGCGCTGACCGCACCTTCTGCAGCCCGAAGCCCCTGGCGAGCAGCCAGTAGTTCTCTTGATAATCCGGTTTGCACACTAATGAGTGCTTTTCGGATCTTCTCGATTTCTGAGATATTCAGCAGTTCCTGGATATCCTGTGCGCGCGTACTGCCTTCGGAAGTAATAAACCTCAATATCTCACGCCTGGTCAAGACATGATGTCCCCTCTCTGCCAACTTTAGGATGGGTTCCAACAGCGCCTTATCTGCATCATCACATATCACTGTCTTGGGATCTTGCATGCATCGAGATATTTCAATTGGTTTAGCATTTCCTTTTAAGAGAATTACAGCTCGAACCTTGGCGTCCGCAGGCTTACAATCAATATGGGGGCCATGCTTGGCAAGAGAGATATTACCGGTGCCTTTTCCGGTGAGGCGGGTGATCTTTCCCGTTAAGAGAAAATCCACTGCGTCGACGACAGCACTTTTTCCCGAGCCATTGGGGCCCCAGATGGCAAAATTACCTCCTTGCGGTTGTAATATCAAGTGACGAATACCGCGAACATTCTCAATTTCCAATTCAATGAGCCTCATTGTTCCCCCCCTTTATCATTTTTTATAGCAGCAATCACTTTTTCGACTTTTGTAAGCTCATTCCTTTCACCTAATACCCGCAATTGAGAGATTATTTCTTTGTCAAACCCATCCTGATTTTCCAAGCTTGAAAAGAGGGTTTGCAGGATTTTGTCCGGAATTGACATGGAATCGGGAACCTTTTCAGCCATCTATCTATCCTTTCATTTCCTTAGGAAGTTTGCCCATCATCAAATCAAGCTTTGAATCAATTCGCCGGTGTAGGCGGTTGGGATCAAACTTCACCCGCACATCCACCGAACGGCTGATCCGGTAGGTCTGTTCCTTAATGCGGTAGGTCAATATGGTAGTTACAGAGATTTGCTTGTAACCGAGAGCACGGTCTTCGTTATTGATCTCCACCAGGGCAGGTTTCCAGCTTACACGATACGCTCGTTCGCTGCCGGTAAAGATCTCTTTTCGTTCGGCAATCTCTTTTTGACTGAATGCCAGTGTGATAGTGATCGATTCGACAGGCTTAAACGCACGCACCTTGATCTCGATTTCCAGCGGTTCCCCTTCACTAACCGATCCCACCTGTTGGATCGCGTCCAATAGCAGCAAGCCCTGTTCAGCTTTGGGGGCTGCCATCACCACCATCGGGATCATACATTCCGCCATGCTCAGCCCGCCGTGTGCATAGCGGTCCGGCTCATAATGCCCGCCGGCGCGCTGGAAATAATAACCGGGGCGCGGGAACAGAATGGTCTTCACCTGCGCCGGCAGGGGAATGCGGAAATCGCGCGCATCAAACTGCACCACTTTGGATACGGATTCTTTTTCCAATGACCCGGATGCCCGCACCGAAAGGTACTTGACCCACTTCTCATCATCCGCCACATCCTCGCCCACTTCCACCGGCTTGGAAGGCATAGGCCTAAAACCATGATCACTGGTCACAAACACCAGTGCATCCGCAGGTAGTTCGCGCAGCACACTGCGCACATCCTGACGGATAATCTCCCGCACCGTATTGGTATAAATAAAAGCCAGGTCCTGCTGGTTGTGGTGAAGATTTTCATCAGTAAAGTTGAAAACAATGTATTCCAACTGTGGCGAGTTGTAACGGACTGTCATGCCCGATGCCCCTGTGTCTTCATCCATAATGACTGTAAATTGGGGTTGGATACCCATCTGAGTCTTGAGCCATGCAACCAGCAGATCCAATTCGCGCTGGCTTTTGATCGGAAAATCGAGTGGCAAGGCGCCTGCGCTGATGGCTTTACGAGAAAGGTTCGTTTCGGTCGGTAAAATGGCGCTACCGGGACGTGTTTCCAGAACCGCGAAACGCTCCTCCAGCACCGGAAGGACCAGTTCATCCCAGGCGTCCGTCCGTAAACCATCAAAGACGAGGATAACAGCTTTGCGCCCCGATTTCGGATCCCAATGTGCCTTTAGCATGCGCGGCAGGAACTGGTGGGTAAACACCATGGGCGCGTCGGGCCTGCGGATCCAGCCGGCATAATTTTTCAAGTAGAGATCCTGGAAAAGCCGGTTGGAGACCATCATTGCATCATCAACAGTTTTGGAAGTGGCTTTGAATTCCTCCCTGGCTTTCTTCCAACGGGCCTCAAACTCCGGCCACAGCTTGTTATGCGCCACCGGAAGCATGTCGCCCACTCGCAGCATCCGGTCCAGGTCGGAAATGTAATAATCCAGGCGGTTGACCTTCGCCCGATTCCATAATTGATCAAAGAAGGCAAAGTCCAATGTATCAGCCGAAGATACCTTCAGGTTTTTCACGGCTTCTGCCAACCGGGCCGTGATACCATACAGGGAGATGGCGCGCCGGTAAGCATTCATCAATTGCTGCCACTGCTCGGTGGGGCGGCGCAGAACCGGGAATTTGGCTTCCTGGTCTTGTTTTTCCAACTCAGCCAGCACTTGCTGATGCAAAGTCAGATCGCGTGTGCTGATCAAATCCATGAGCAGGGAAGCCAGGGCCAGCGAACGCACCAGGGCGGAAAGTCGCTCGTGCATGAGTGCCTCAAAAGCCTGCCCCGGGGTATCCAATTTGAGCAGGTCATGCATTAATAGCCCCAGCCGCTGGGTATCCTCATTCAAGAATTCTTCCACCTTTTGAACATCCGCCAATACACGATCCGGATCGGCCGCAAGCTGGTCTTTCAGGGCTTCATCCAGGAACTTGGCTTCAATGCTTCGGAATTCATACAGGCTGGGATCGAAATTCGTCAGCAACAGTGAATAATCCAACCCGTGTTGGTGCAGCAGAGCCGCCAGCGTGAAGGCGCGCAAGATGGCCTCCGGGTCGCGTTCCAGCAGCCAGCAAAACGGCTTGGGCGCATTCTTAACCATCTCCTGCAGAATCTTCTGCACTTCGACCGGCAAAATGCGATTGAGTTCATCCAGCATCCCATGCTGTTCGACACATAACCGCCGCACCTGGCTGGGATTGAGCTTTGCGAAAGGATTGATCCGCAGTGCGGCACCCAGGACGATCTTGTACAGGTCGGTATCGCTAAAGCGGCCCGGGGATGCATTGCGCAGTTGGCGATGGGCTTCCAGTGCACCATCCAGGTTGTCCAGGATCAAGCGCGCCAGGTTGCGGTCATTGACAAGATTCGGCCAGGTGGTATCGCCCGTGTTCTCCACCAGGAAATCGCGCAGGGAGATCTCCAGCTTATGCTTTGGGGCAGCCAGTGCATCCAGATCGGGATAAAAAAGCAGGCTTTTGGCATCCGCGCGGCTGCGGTCCACCAGCAAAATACGGGCGGATGGATCTGTGCGCACATGTTCCACCATCTCGCGTAATGCCAGATTGCCGGTGCAGAAAAGCACGGTATACCCATGCTCTTCCGCCCATCCATCCACGGCGCGCGCTCCGGAACGGATCATGCGCTGTGGGTCACGCAAGATGATAGGCGAGGCGTTCTTGATTTTGTCGAGCTTGGCGAGAATCCAGGATTCAATCATGGAAGTTTTTTATTTCCATTGTTTTGCCAATGAGTCATATAATATTTATGAGCATCTTGAGATGTTTTTGCAAAATCTGTGGAGTTACCAGTTCTAAAATATAATTTTTCCTTGTCAACATATACTGGATCAGCACTCGGTCGTACAATTACCAGGCAGAATTCTTTGTCTTGATCCTTAAGAAAATCCACTGATATTAACTCACAGAATTCTGCGCCAATCCTGCTTTTAAATATATTGTAAAGATGCAATTCAAACCCATCTTTATTTTGTTTTTTGAGAGTAAGATAATCATTTTTGAGACCTAAAACGTTTTGCAGATCATCCACACCAATTACTAATGTGCCCCCATCGGTATTAAGGAAAGCCGCGATTGTTTTTAGGCACGCTGTCTCAAGATCTTGATTCTCCTTGTTTTTTTGTACATCCCATCTGAGGGACGATTTAAACTCCAAATTGGTACTCTCGTCTCCAGAAAGGATATCAATTATTCCAGTAGAATCGTTTATTAAGTTTCCTCCTCCTTTCTGGTTTGTTTGTTTGTCTAGAAATGCAAGAAAACTTTCGCTAAAGGGATAATAAGTTCCTTTATCATTTTTTTCAAGCAAGCTTAACTTATAGAGCCAATAAAGCTCATTTTCGATTTCTTTAGGAAATGGGTAGCTAAGTTTTCCGCTGACCAAATTCTTCAAAAGCTTTCTATGCTCAGCGGTTAACGTTTTCCAGTAATATTTGTACGCTAAATGTACCGCCGGGTCATTTTCAATTTCATCACTTACCGTACATAATGGTGATTGAGAATCAGATATTTTATTCTCAAACAGATGATACGCTGCGATATTAATAAAATATGGATGCCCTCCGCCAAATTTGCGGATTATGGCGATCTCCTCGGGCGAGAATGAACAGCGGCTATCCGGATTGCAGTATTGCTGTAAATATACAACAGCTTCGTTCTCAGTAAATTCTCTTAAAGTAAAGTGTTGGAAGAGATTAAAAAATGGGGAAGAGTTGGGAGAATTTATCAAGGCTCCATCCCAAAGATTACTTATTTCGGTCTGGAACGATAAAACAAACGCGAGTCTTCTCTCTTGCATGAAGGCGCGTAACTTTTCAAAGAAGTTCAAGTCAAAACTAGAATTATTCGATGCCGCCTCAAATTCGTCGATTAGAATAATTACCAATACACCTTTTTGAGTTAATTTTCGGAGCAGTTGCCCAAAACTTCTTTCTTGATCGTTATCCATCTGAAGGCGAATTTCATTGACCAAAGTTTCATATTCTGTGCTCACCATTTTAATATCATCAAGTACTCTTTCAAAAAATGAAGCATTAAGCGATGTAACAAGGCTTTGCATCGAAATCATTACAGTGATGGTATTCGCCAATTGCTCTGAATACATCTCATCAGCCAGCTCTTTTTTAAAAATTCGATAAAGCAATGAGCTTTTACCGATTCTTCGCTGTCCCAATAGCGCGACACTTTGGGGCTCTTCTTCCGAATCAAGCAAACAACTGTAAATTTTATTAAGTTCAGAAGATCTTCCCCAAAAATGTCTTGATGATTTTAGTGCTCCTCTGTGAATAAACGGATTCTGCGTCATAATTTTCTCCTTTACGATTGCAGAGGTTCTCGTTCTATACGACGTTTTATTTGAGCAGCTTCTGTCTGTATATTTCTTCGTACTATAGCAAGCGGTTTGTTCGAAGAAACCCATTTTCCAAATACTGAAACGTAAAACCGGATTTCCTTTCCGTCATCACTTGTTTTCAGAATTCTTCGGGAACCAAGTTTCTCTAGGGATTCTATTAGTCGTGTTTCGTCCCTAGGTGCGATACCTTCACCTTTTAATTTATTTTCAAGGCTGACGATTGAACACCATTTATCTTGTCCACTCACCAATTCACCTAAAATGGCCATGATGTATTTTTCCAAATCTTGCATATCAGTTGACCAAATCTCATCGAAGTGAACCCCACGCTCAAGAACTTGAGGAATAATCCTTTCTACATCATGAGCAGACACTATTGACTTGCCTCGGTCTATAAGATAGCTTGTCAAGGTTAGGCAAATAAGTTGAACAAAGTATGGGTGGCAGGCAGTTAATTCAACAATAAGATCTTCGGCTTCTTTTCTATATGAGATTGTGCTGTTTACAGGAGAGATAATTAATTTTCTTGCATCTCTTTCGTCTAGAAAATCGATTCTTTTTGTGACGGCCGATCCAAACATGGCTGCCTGATACTCTCGCATGAGGCGTTGTACTTCCAAAGTTCCACTCAAAATGAAATCAACGCCAGGTGTATGTTGAATGACATGTCGTAACATATGGTAAATATCAACATTCAGCATGCTTTGAGTTGGCTCTATTGCTTGAAATTCATCAATCATTAATACCAAGCCGCGATTTTGAGTTGCTTGAACAGCCTCACGAAGGAATTCTCTAAATCGAAAAGCAGGATCCTCAAACTCAGCCTGATCTGGATTCCTGATTTCAATTTTTACGTCGTGCAACTCTTCTGCAACGAATGAAGACAATTTCCAGAAGAAATTTTGAGTTGGAAGTTTCGCGTTAAGCGGTAATATCCCTTCCATATCCATAAATACAGGGATACGAGGTTCAAGTATCTCTCGTCTATTCCCTTTTAGCTGTAGAAGTAGTGATGTCTTCCCAGTTCTACGATGGCCTATTAGCGCACATAAGTTCTTATCTTCATCTCCAGCCGCTGACCCTATTGTGTCTCGAATAAAATCAAATACATCCTCGCGACCAACAAAAATCTTGCCACTCTTAATTGGTTTTCCAGCCACGTAAGGATTCCGGATTGGTAATTTTATACGCTTGCTTCGATCGATTGGCAAACCATTATATCGAAGACGGTCTTCAACCTCAGAAACAGTGGAAATGAATCTTGATTTTAGTTGATCATTCGTCATAACATCATAATTATCAATTAAGTAGTCATCATCTTCGTCTGACCAATCACGTTCAAAAGTCATCGTCAATGTATCTTGCTCAGAAATTAGATCTGGCATCTCTTCAACTACGGGTTTGGTCTTCAGAGTCATATTAATTGAAATGAGATTGTCAATCTCAGTTAATGGCACTTCACGAGCCGAGAAAATGTCCTCAAGCCAAGCGGCCACCTTACCTGCAGTTGAGAAATCGCGGTTCATTAAAGCTGAATTTGCAATACTGTAGAGATGCCTGGCACGTTCAAGCATTTCGTTTCCGCCAGGAAACTTTTCTGAGGAAGTTTCCATTATTTTCATGCCGATTGCTTGGATTCGCTCAGACACTTCAGAATAGATGTTTTCCAATGCTCTTTTCTTATTCTCTATAAATCTTTTCAATAGTTCGAGGGCTCTATCCGCGGTGGTATATGCTTCCCCATATGATTTTTCCTGAGCAAACTTCTCTGATAATCCTAACATTTCTTGAAATTGTGATTTCTCGTTTTCATTTACTTGCCCCTGAATATCGTTAAGGAATTTGTTTGCTTCATCTAGCGCGTACTTGTAATATTCCCCCCACTGTTGGCTTTGGTGATTTATCATTTCAGAAAGTATCTTTTCATTGCCAGTTTTAGTTGCAAGTTCTGTTCCAAGGCTAATGTTGCCTTCTTCCAAAAGCTTTTTTGCCCACTCTTGTTGTGATGCTCCAAAAGCAAGATCTTCAATGAAAATTCGTAAAAATTCGTCCCACCGAATCTCGCGGCGACGTAATTCCTGAACTACATGAGGCACTACCCAAATGTTTTTTTCCGAGAGAATTAAATCTTTATTGATATTACCGTGGTCCATAGTAATCTTCCTCTCGCTTATAGACATCAAGGCCGGTATTTAACGCAACCCAAAGATCAGGGATCAACTGCGCGAATGCCCATCGGCCTGTTTCTGATAAATCATCAGCAAATATTTCAAATTCAGGAAAAAGATCAAAATAATCCTTTGAAACCATTGACCTTTCGTCTTGGATGGTCTGGATTTTTTCCAATCCGTCTCCAGCTTTAATCAAGCTTTCTTTGATTTCGAAGGAATCGTTAATCATTTTCTGCAATAGATTGCCTTCGATTGGAAAATAGTTGCTCTTTTGATACTCATTATCTGTTATCAATGATTCCGGGTCAATTTTTGTAATATGATCCAGAATTTTTATATAGTTCTTCCGTAGTTTGATATCGTCGAGGATGGGTATGAAATAATTCTTAAGATTGTCTTGATATATTTTTATTGCCAATGGAACCCCTCGATACGATCGGTCTCGGAGTTCGTTTTGTGCATCATTAATTAAGTTTGTTAAGTTTTTTTCCAATTTTTCTATTTCTTCAATGAATTGTGGAGGCAAGTCAGGCAATGTTTTGTCGACGATAAATCTCGACAATGTTGACGAGAGGTTCGGATAATCTACCTGTAACATTGTTGGAAACTCCCATGCCATTGCTTCTATATCAACAAAATTATGTTCTGACCAAAGATAAAGGCTAAGGATACCAATTAATAACCTAAGATTATTATTCTCTCGACTTTTACTCTGGATATCACTATCTGAACAAATTTCCACCAGAATATCTAGGCCTTTACTTTTATCGCTCAAATGATTTTGAATTAATGCTTTGATAATATCTAACGGAAATTGAGAACGCCATAGTTCATCACGATATTCACTTAGGGCTCTAAAAAGAAAATAAGCGCTAAACCACCTCTCAGTTCTAAGCAAGGTTTTTTCCAAGATCTCAGATGCAATGAGATAAGGATTACTTACTGGTGGACAGAAACGCAAAGCACTAGCTGACCATTGAAGTCGTAATTCATCATCCACTTGCAAACTATCCACAATAGTTAATAATTCCGCAAATACATCTTGTCCGCTTTGATCAAGAACACCTAGGTCGGATGGATTTATAAAAGGATGCTTTTGGGTTTTTAACCCTGCCTGAATAGCAGTAATTACCCTGGTGTGGCTTAGAATTGCTTTAGCGCTTTTTTCAGGATGTACAAAATTATATTTAGCATAGGATAGGGCCTGAACGATTTTCTTTTGAACAATACTCGAATATATAGCAGAATAAAAAGTATTCCAACCAATTCTTTCAAATGCTTCTGTGCGGCTTCCCCCCTTCTTTTGCACTAAATCCATCAACTTTTCCCCATACTCCCAGATTTTGCCAGAATATCCATCTGGAGTAGATGCCACCACATAGAAAGGCTCAGCAAGCTCATCAAGATTTAGCTTATCTGGATTTTCTAATTGCATTTCTATGGACAATACAGCATCATCATATTCCATGGCTTCTCTCCTGCCTAAAACAATTCCATCTGATCTTTCTTCTTTCCTGTAGACTTTTTCTCACCTGCGCTCCCGCGCTTGACGCAAATCTGGTAATCTTCTTCAACTTGCAACTGCCCGTCTTCTTTGAGGTCGTCGAACCGCAGCCCACCACGCTCGTACAAAACACGCCCCAGGTTATACAGCCCTGATCGGCGACATTGGTAGATCCATTCGGCCAGCGTGGCAGCATTGGAGGGACGGTCGCGCTCGGCCGGCGGGATGCCGGCGCTGAGAGAATTGGCGAAACGCTTGATATGGCGCAATTCGCCGCTCAGCCGCAAAGCAATCTTCGCCTGGCGCTCCTCGTCATTGGATGGCAGGCGCCAGGTGCCATCTTCGGTTTTGTAGAAAAATTCCGGCAGCCAGTCCTGCAAGAGACGGCGAGGCTTGTCACCGATGGGTAGATATTCCTCGAACAGGTTGGAGTAATGCACGCCGTACTCGCCGGGGTGCGATCGGAAATATTCATGCATGAAGCCTTCCAGTCGGGCTGCGGCGGCGTTTTCTTTTTTGCTTTCGGTTTCATCCAGTTGGTCAGCGGTTTCGAGCAAGTACCACCTGCCATCCGTCTCTTCGGCTACAGTTCGTAGAAGTTCATCAAAGTTATGCCGCTGGAACTGACCCTTGCGCACCATCCGGCTGACCAATTCATCATAAATGCGATCAGATGGCGCACCGGGGTGACGGTCAAGCACCTCGCGCAGAATAAGTTGCGCTTTCTCTGTGAAACCGGAAGGATCTTCTTCGCCAGTGAGCAGCACTTTTGCAGCTATTTCACCTTCGCGCGGCTTACGGAAGTTGATAACTAAGTCGCGTTGGGTTACTTTATCAGCAACTAATTGTTTCCATGATTTCTGAGTAGCATCAATGAATAAAGTGCTTTCTAAAACTTCTGGAATAAAACCAATTTCACAAGCCATATCTTGAACGATTTGCCACGTACCCTCAGAAGTATCGTGATAACAGAGAGATAACCATCGCCCAGGTTTTAATACCCGATGGCATTCTTGAAAAGCAATTTCCATTCTTGATTGCCACGAGGTTTCATCTAGCTCACGCATAGAATTAATGATTACTTCCTGAGACAGCCAACTGGAGTCAAATTTCATCCATGCTTCCCAGATAAAATTCGACTCTCCATATTGTACTTTCCATGAATATGGGGGGTCTGTAAATATATAGTCAATGTAATTATCTTCAATTTGGTTTACATCTAAGGCGGATTGGGTGGAAACAACTAATTCTGTTGAAGGAAGGTTTTGTAGTTCTTTTAGCCCTAAGTTTATGTCAGAAAATTTTGTCCGATAACCTGAAAAAACATTCATTGATTGAAAAACTGGTGGTACATAATACGTCCCCATAGCAATACCACCTTTGCCACTTGCTCTGTAACGATACATTATTGTTGAGTTCAGTACATTTCCTTGAAAAGCAAATAGAAGGGCATCTTTTATATGTTGGGGGAAAACTAAATTGGTTATAGTGTCAAGAATTAAGGCCAATGCCCATAAATTCTGTTTGGTGAAAAATTGATCTACTCTTTGAATATCTCCATGATATGGACGCCATAACATGCCCCAAGATAATTGTCCTTCGGGAGCATTCATCATCCTATTCTGTGGATACCAATATGGTATTATTTTTTTTTCTATTTCTTCCATCTTGCCAAGATCAAATTTTTCAAAATAATGGTGCTTCTTTTTGTCATGATCATTATGTCTTCTTTCACCCCTTTGTGGTTTACAACCTTCGAGACATAAATAACTTACCATTACAGGCATATGGTGGTACCTTTTGCTTGATGTGCTTATTTGTTCATTCTGACCATGAGACTTACAGATTGGACAAATAAAAATCGTCTTTGGTTTACCATCCGAGGTTTCAGACTCAATTTCCGGGCAGTCAAACAAAGGTACTTTAGATAAACAACGTGGACATTGAAATACATAAGAAAAAACCACATAGGCTATCATCGCATGCCCATCGCAGCGATCACAGCGCGTCTCGTACAACCAATCCATTTCAGGCTTAACCTTAGCCCTGATCTCATCAAAGGCACGTTGCAATTCATCCACATCAACTGGGGTGCAATAATTCTTAGTGATAAACGTCGCTGCCGGTGAAAGGTCAATGGAGATGGCCGCTCTCCCATCCATCAACGCGGCAAGGGCTGTTCCTCCCGATCCACAGAAAGGGTCAAGCACGATATCCCCAGGTTTGGTGTAGTGCCGGATGTATTGCTGGATGGCGTCGTGGGGCTTCTTACTCCAATAGGAATGCATATTGTAAATCGCCGTCGCCTTGGTTGTAGTGATAGGTTGGTCAAAGGGCGGCACGTTATAGTCATCCGTAGCCGGATCATACGGAGTGGCGTGTTCTTCCACAAACTGGCGCAAGTTGGGGTTGGGTCCGCTGGAATAGTAGCCATCCGGCATCTTGGGGATGTCGCGGTGGAATAAGGTTGGTTGGGGGGTAGATGATACAGATCGCTTTGTCATAATATATAGGCGCCTACTCATTTAATAATTTCAAAGATAGAGAAACGGTATCCAATAAATCTATTGTTTTCCTCATTACATCTAAGTTTCGCTTCCAGAAATCAAAAGATACATATTTTTCCCCGGCGCGGGTAAATTCCGTCAGAATTTCTACGAGCTCCTTATCTTCGTATTCAAAAACATTTCCTTTTGCTGTAAATTCGGAAAATAGGCGCAGTTTGGTAGCACGAAGAGGCACATTATCCATTTCAACATCAACTGTATGGTTGAATTGCAATAGATTATGGAAAGCCTTATTGCGAGCACCTTTAATCGTGCTAACGTAGTGACTTAAATCCGCTTTTGTATCAATTTTTCCCCAAGGCAAATTCTTAAAAACAAAAGATAGTTGGAACTGGTGATAAATGGTCAACCAAAATACCAATGGTTTTAAATCAGACACACTAATCAATAACCGTAAAATACGAACGATTTCGTCCGCAAAAGTATAGGAGATTCTAAGAATGTTGTTGTATTCGACCTCATCCACATCAGGATTTGTGCAATTGGTAAGCGATTCCTCGTACTCGTCGGCATTATTCTTTAAAGATTCAACGATTTGGTCTAAGAAACAATTATCAGATGTGGTTTTTACATCTGGAACTCGTAACTTGACATGACTTATCTTTTTTAATTCGGTTACAGCAGTGGAAAATCTACCGATTAAATCTTCTGGTAAGGGGTTAGGGTAATCCGCATTTAGGCTACAAGTTTTTACCAACTGCTCCCACATCAGCTCGGCATCTAAAATCTCTTTTGTGTAAATTGTGTCATTAACGGTTTTTAAAGGCATATTTAGGGATAGGTCTAAAACTAAATAGGTAAATATTGAATGTGCAATAGGTTGTTCAAAAATTTCTGATGTGTCAATTTCACCAATAAGAATAAAAACGAATCTTCCAAGTCTTTTTAGTTCTTCTTCAACACAAATGGAAACCTCTTGGATTTCAAGATTTTCCATCTCTTTGCTTTTTGCTGAAATATGAGAGAAGTCAGCATTCTTTCTTTGTTCCGCAGGATAAAGCACAACTTTGTATTGGAAACTAAGTGGTGAAACAGATGTGATTAACAATCCCAAATATTTTTTAGATTTAGTTGTCTTTACTTCACTGCGGTAGAGAACAGAGTTGTTTATAACGATCAGATCACCGATATGGAGACTAGTTTGTTTTAGCCAGTTTGTAAATTCTTCTGTACTGATCAATTGATCAATATTTTCAATTATTTTTTTCTCTAGTTTAGCAACTTGACCGTTCATGCTTTGTTCCCTTCACTCAATCTCAATTACCGTGAGCTCATCATCGCCCAAGTTCTGGAACTTCTCCTGTAGGAAATATTTGAATTCCTCGGTAACATCATCAACATCAGCGTGTTCGAGCGTATGTTTTGTCGATTTAAACTCTGAAAGGCGCACTTTTTTTATAGTGATTTTCTTGAGATATAGATTTAGCAAGCGGGCAAGCTCCTCGCCCTGGCCTTTCTCCAGCAAGCTCACCAACTGCTTTGCCAGTTCTTCCGGTGATTTCGCCTTGAGCAGGCCAGCAACCAACTTCTCGCCCTGGCCCTGTTCCAGCCGTTCACGCAACGCCGGGCTGTTTAGCAAGCGTGCCTTCTCGAGCAATCCCTTCTCGATGGCAGCAGAACAATCCTGCAGGGCGGCATCGGCTTTCTGGATCCACATTCCGCCATTATCAAGGGTCAGCGGGCTTTCGTCCGGCTTGGGGCGGTCCTTCAGCTCGCGATCAAGTATGGCGCGTGTGACCTTCGCCGGGAACAGCTCCGTGTCCGCTTTTGCCTGCGCCATTCTCTGCAATTCATGGCCGGGATCGCTGCCAAGGGATTGCACTTTACCCAGAGCAAGTACCACCATAAAATCTGAGCTCACATCCAATTCCATTATTTTTTGGCGTATTTGCTCAGTATGCGAAACCACCCGGTCAAAAGCTTGCAGATAGCGCGTTTTATACGTTTCAATTGCGGTTCCCATCGGCTCCAGGAATTCATTGAGCAGGCGCGTTTCATTGAAAACCCAGGCATCCAGATTTTTGGTTCTGTCGCTCAGGGCCTGGAAGGTGCGCTTCAGATCCTCCAACGCCGGATCATCCGGTATCTCCACTTTGAGGTAACGCATGGCCGCACGCAGGTTCTCTCGATAGCCGTAAAAGCATTCCGCCTGTGCCGCTTCAACCCGCCGGATAGCCAGGTCATCCAGATCTTCCTGGCGCACCGTTTCTTCGTGATAAATGGGGTACCCGAAGGCTTTCTCCAACCCGTTGCGAAGGAATGCAATTGGATCGATCGCATCATCGGGAGATGCCAGGAATCGTTCCCAGCTTGTCAGTCTTTCGGACGAACCGAACGAGCGCTCCCACTCTTCAAACAAATCCAACAGACCGTGATGGAATTTGCGGATTTTTTCAAGCGCATCCTTTTTGTAATCTAAAACGCGCTGGACGGTTTTCTGGATTTCGGCATCTTCCTGCACCATCTTAACCGCCTCATCCTGCAGCAATATCGCCGCAAAGGGTGCGAGAACCTCCCAGCCTTCTGGCGGCTTCAGGCGCTGGACCTGGTCAAAAGCATCCAAAACGGCCACTTTAAAATCCAGGGAGGCGATATTACTATAATCCACCACCTCAACCGGCAGATTGCGCCCCGCCAGCGCAATGCGGATGTGCCCATCGCGCACCAGGCATAATAGGTACATCTGCACCATGCGCTTGCTCAAGCCATAATGGATGCCATTCGGGCCGCTGATACCCATAAAATTCTTGTAAATCGTACTGGCTGGCATACTTGCACTCCCATCCCCCAGTTTCTCTTCGATCCAATCCATCATCTCGGTGGTGTATCGGCAGCCGCGCAGATCCAGTTTGTAATCATTGCCGCGCCGCATGATGCCCAGATCGGCCCCATAGTTTTGCGAGGCAGATACTTCCTTGCCCAATTTGATTCCCCGCGAGAATTCACCCGCCTTGACAATGCCATTGATCACATTGATGGCATTTACATCGTTGAACACGGCATTGAATCCGATCTCAATGTCATGGCTGGCGTACGTGGAATCCAACACCTGGCCTACCAATGGGGACAGAATGGCTGCCAACTCGCCTTGAACATGGAAGGGCATCTCGGAATGATCGAGCCCTGAAATCCGCCCGCGTCCGTAACTCTCCGGCACAATGCGATAGATCGTGCCCATCTGGCTGGCCAGCCGCCCCTGCACCCAATCCAGGATCGTTTTGGCCTGTTCAGTGTCCTTACCGATTGCCTCCGCCACCATTGTGCGATAAGCCGTAAAATCGATCAACAAGGATTGGTCCGATGGCGTCAAGGCATCCGGTGTCCAGAATAATACACGCGGGTCAGCTTTATCCTTTGTCAATTTATCTTGTTCAGCTGCCAGCAGAGGCGTATTGCTTATGAATACTGCAAAATCCAACCCGGTATCAGTACTGTTTATATTTGGTAGCAATCCACCTTTCCGGGCAATCTCCTGCAAGTTCTTCATAAACACCCGCCCGCTGATCTCACGTCCGTGCCAGCGGATGGCAATATCCTGTTGCGATTCAGGTGCGATCTCCCGGAAAATGGAGCTGATGCCTGCCGCCAGATCAAGCGTCATAAAATTGGTATTTACTTCCCAGCCATTCAGGGAAAGCAACTGTTTCCAGGCTTCCCAACGTGAAACCTCACTTGATTCGGCTTCCGCACGCGCCCGCTGGAAAACATCTGCCGGGTTGGGGCCGGTTCCCTGGACATTGAAACGATATTTTGCACCCACCTTTTCAACTTGAACAAGTTCCGTATCCAGTTTTTCAACCAGCACTTCATAATGGTCGCGGTTATCCTGAAGGTCGGAAGTTTGTCCGGCATCCTGGTCTTTCCATTCCATGACACTGTTCATTATTTCTTCATGGCTTAGACCATCCGGAGCCAGGTTGGCAATGGAATACAAGAATAACGTTTTTACTATCTTTTCACTTCTGCTGCGGTATGCCTTTAGAGGGCCAGAAATCGCCTCATCAATCTGGCGCTTGGCATCTTCGTAAGCACGCCACTCTGTCGGGAATTTGGTCTTAATGCTGGCAATGCTGCGACTTGTCCCGGATGGGTCTTCGGTATAATTGACCACATCGTCGAACAAACACCAGAGCGTGATCAACTCGTTCGATTGCAATTTGCGCTGGGCTTTGACGGTTTGAAGCATGAAATACAGCGCTGAACGGATGGTTGTTAAGGTGTAAGAGACCGCCCGTACCACATCAATGGCCGGGGGATAAAATGGGAAGAAGCGTTCAAACTGATCCCGCCCTTGTGCTTGAGGCCAGCTAAAGCCGCGTTTGTAATCTTCGTAATACTGATCAATCGCGCCTGCATCCTTAATGGTGCGAACCCGCGCCAGAGCAATATCGTAATAATCCTCCTGCTTGTTCAAGAGCGGCACCAGTTTCAGCCGTTCATCGGCAATGATGTTCTTGACCCCCACCAACTTGGTTTCTATCGCTTGTTGCGCCGCGCAAACCGTCCATACCGGCAGGTTCTCCACTTTCGCCAGCCGGTTCGATAGAACGACCAATGCCTTTTCATCTTCACTACGGAGCTTGTCAGAGCGCCCCTTCATGAACAAGGAAACTTCATCGAGGATCAAGAGCAGCCCGGCATACCCCTCCGCCAACAGGCGTTGAACCATATGCTTGAGCACATCTTCAACATCCGTTTCTATCTTTGGGCGAATTTTTAGATAGCGGTCATAGAAATCCCAAAGCTTCTGACCTAGATCGCGCTGGATGCCAGGATCCTGATTGTTCTGGAGCGCATCTATAAATTCATCAAAACGCATCCGGTTTTCTTCGTCAAAATAGGCGGGGTCCTGGAGATATTTTTGTAAATCTTTTGAATAGCGTTCGAGATCTTGGGATAAAAAGCGTTCGGCCAGGATCTCTTCTGGATACAATGGTAAAGATTTGCCATTTTCCAAGTAGAACTGTTCCGCAACTGCATCCAGGATATAGCCGCCTAAAGTTTTATCATCGCCGGCGGTGTTTATGGAACCCTGGCCCACCAGGGTTTTCACAGCAATAAGAATCCCTTTACCTTCCTTTGATTTCTTTTGAAGTCCATTTTCATAAAAGAAAGCCAGGCTTTCCCGTTTGCCACGTCCAGCTTCTTCTTCCTTCTTTCTTACAATATCCCATTCTTTTTCACCGCCCAATGCCAGTGCTCCGATAAACGAAAGCAAATGTGACTTACCGGAACCGAACTCCGCCTGGATCCAATATCCCTGCCCGATCGGATTGTCTTTGCGATTCGGTTCATACGGAGCAGATACCTGTCGGAAAAAATCCATCAGGAAGGGACGTACCGGATCAATCAAAAACTCTTTGACCGTGCGGGTTTCTGCCTGTCTGGTTTTCCGCGCTCGCGAGCGTTCTTCTTCAGTGTTGGCGTTCGCCCAGATGTGTTGCTCAACAACATAAACGCTGATGATATCGTCTGGTACATCTGTAATTTGATCCAACGACTTGCGCTGGTACAGTTTTAGCTGTGGTTTAGTTTCAGGAATTTTCTTAGGCATGATCTAACTCCCACAAATGATTGTCGGCGATGAGCTGAAATGGCAGTTGCCGGTGAAATCGTTGTTCTGCTTCTGTAAAAAGGAAGATATGATCTCCCCGTTTTTCGCCCGGAAGCAATAGAAGGATATGGCTCTGGTTGGTTGCACGCGCCCGAATGGTTTCCAATTCGAGATCAAATGCAAAAAGGAGCTCCAGGTTTTTCAGGATTACAAAACGATCCTGGATTAGAAGATTTGCCAATAGGGCGTCAAATTCATGATCCAGCTTCCGCTTTACACCAATAGGGTACTTTCCCTCTTGTTTGACCAGGCTGCGTAAGTCACTGTCTCCCATGCGATCAAGAAGGGAATGGCTCAAGTTGATGGCGTTGGGCATGCTTGCCCCGTCCACTTTCCGCGCTTGCGCAAGCTCGTTTCTTTCAAAGGCATCCAACTGGGCATAGCCAGCCAAGACTGCATATAAGTGGCGGCCTATTTCAACCTGCAAGTTTTCACGCAAGTTCGTGATTATTTGTGACCCTTTGAGTTTCATAACTCTTTTCCCCCAATATTATGCTCATCAGGATTTTTCTGGCTGGTAGTTTTAAAGAACCGTTCCAGGATTTCTCTCTGCCCAAATTCCAATGAGAACTGCCTGATCGTATCTATCTCGCTTACTTTGCTCACAATCTGCAAATCCCGCAAGGCATAGAGCTGCTTGCGAATCCATTCCCGGTCCCAAAGCAGCCACCGGTGGATAGGTCCATTGAACAAGGATTCGAAAGAATAAATACCCGGCTCGGGATACTCAGAAGCAAGCATATAGATCAATGCTTCAAGACTTCCAGGGTGCAATTGAAACTTCAGGGTATCGTTATCTTCCCTGCCCACATTCAAAAGGTCGAACGCGTAAAATATTGAGCGTAACGCATTCTTCTGAGAAGAATCCCCAATTTGGGGCAAACATCCTAAAATAAATTCTCTAAGTTGCTCGCGTCCGATCTTCCCGATGGGTAAAGCCGGATAAACCAATTCATCTGCAACTTTCGCCAAAAGTAATTCTGCCTTGGCCAAGTGATAGAACACAACTGACTTCAAAGCTTCCGGAGATCTATTGTTATGAGTAAAAATAGTCAGGGATGTGTTCAAATCCCCATCCGGATAAAAGCGATCCAGGATGTAATTGGTCCTACGGTGTCGAGTTTCAGCCGAATTGTAGGGTAAATGACTCTCCAGATAGGATTTATAGGCACCAAACGTGTTGTAATCCCCTGCCTTCGGTAGGTGTTCCAATGAAGGAATTATTTCATCGTTCGCAAAAACGCGAATTTCACCTGTCTTCGTAGGAGATTTACTTGGTGGGGAATTAAAAAGGCCGGGCTGGTGCGTCATATCAGGATCGTTCCTTGCCATCACAGAGTTTATTATCTTTAGAAAAGTAACAGAATTTTCGCCTAATCCAGGGACCATGGATAAATTATCTGACGGTGCCGAAAGAATATTTGTTAGTAAAGTAAACCGGTTGATGAGTTCTTCCGCCAATGGGGCCGTATCCCTCCGAGGAATTGCATAAGTCAATAACAGTTCAAGGAGTTCCTTGTCTGAGAGGGATGCCGGCGCGTTTAGAAAACTGTGACGCAATCGGTCACGATGCCCTGAATGTATATCACTGTCTACGTTCATGAAAAATCGATGCCCTTTGGATGAGATTTATGTTCTTGGAAATTCAAATTACCTACGGCAATCCAATCAGTTAGTGTTTGTTTATGAAAACGCCAGTGCTTTCCCACCTTTTGGGCAGGAATTTTGCCCTCTTGAGCTAATTTATATAGAGAAGATAAGGAGATACGCAAATATTGCGCAGCCTCTGAGATTGTCATTATTTCTGGCAGATTATCACTCATGCATACCTCTCCCTGATCGGATTGGTTAATCCCTACCTATACCAATATAGCAGATTTTAGCAGTTATTGTCAATTGCTTTCGTTACGGCTCTGTTTCAATTCAGCGGTAAGATTTGCCCAGATACTAAAATTTCTGTCTAATTGCATGAATTTGGTAATTTCGCGCAACATGGTATATACCTTGGCAATTAAAGTTTTTAGTACAAAGTAAATTACTTTCACCCCATTAGTTTTTCTACGGCGAGTGGCTAGGTAGTGGAGGAAGCTGATGGTAACAGAGCCAGGGCACAAAGTATCTTCAATTTCAATGGATCCAGCCCGTTTTGCTTTGCCCATTGATGGCGTGCGCGTTCGATCCAAAAATCAAAATCGTCATCGCTCGGGTAAATATCAAAAGGTGCTTTTGGCGTTTCTGGAAAGCAACGGATGATTCGCATCACATCATCCCTGCGATGGCTTTCATCCAATGGCCGGCCCTGGGCATCTGCGAGAACAGTATCAAAATGATTACGTCCACGTTGTAAAAGCAGAAATAACCGTTTGTGCCCTGGTTTGACCATTGCACTCCGAATTCCGGCGGGTAGATCCAAAACTTCATCCTGGTTAATGATGGTCGCCAAATCTTTATAGAATGTGCTCGTTGATAATTCATCTATAGATTTGATGAAAACCATTACCTGGTTCAAATCAAGGTCAGCTGTATCCTCGGATGCGAGAAACATCTCGCGGCCAAGTTTTTCCATTTCGAATTGCTGTTCGAGGTTGGCCTTTTGAGCTTCCTTATGAACCAGAACTGGAATTTGTGCCAGTGAGCGGTGCTGCCGGCTTCGTTCTTGCAGGCGGCGCTCCCAATTACGGGCATGGCGAATACGTTCGTGATCCATTGTGGATGGCAAGAAATTGTAGATCATCACGTCCCGAGGCACGTTCCATGGCCGTAATATCCGCCCCATCCGCTGTGCTAGCTGGAGTACAGTCCATGGTAGATCATAATTGACTAAAACCGAAGCATCCTGCAAATTAAAACCTTCAGCCATGGAGCGTGTTGCAATCAATACCTGAATTTCCTTTTTCTGGTTACGCTCTTCAGGAAGCACTTCGTTTGCTATTGGGGCAAATCGCTGTAAAAGATCATCTAGATCAAGGGAGTCCACTGTTGTTTCCACAGATAAAAGTGGGATCAGCTTTTTCAATCCATCCATCAAGTAGCGGGCTGTTTCAAGATATTCGCAAAAAACAACAATTTTATTATCGCCAGACTCTTTAATTATTTTTTCCAATGCCTGTAATTTTGTATCCTTACGGGGTTTCATTGCTTGCCGAACTAAAGCCCGGCGTTCGCGAATAAATTGGCTCAATTCTTCTTGTCTGGCAAAAGCATAGTTGTAGCCTCCTTTTATTAATTGATTACAGACATAATTTACTTCTGCTGGAGATGAACAAAACTGATGGAGGAAAAGCGCCTCTTGTAAAGCCAGTCTTTCCCCTTCTGCTTCTGGGATATCCAAGGGTAGCGCGGCTTGTTGAGGGTTTTCGGGCCGCTCTACTTTTTTGTAAAGCAATTTGCTCTGTAACAAATCTGCCAAGAAATCATCAAATGGATTATCGTAACGGACAGATTGCAGACGAATCCGCCTGGGGAAATAGCGCTGATCATTGGAAGAAAATACCACAAAGCGTTCTCCGGCTTCATCCTGTTTGCTGAAATGACGAACCACATCCGGAGTAGTAAGGACAGTGCAAGGGGGTAATTCAGGTAAGTCGGCCAATTTCTCCGCTTGCCAAAAAAGGGCGTTTACATTCAAACCTAAATGTGTGGATATTGCTTGCTTTGGCGCAGGAAGTAATTTGAGTTGACTTTCTACCTCCGAGAAAGCCTTCCCATACGGTGTCGCAGTGAGGAGCAAAACCTTTGCGGTCTTTTCTCTCACAGCCTTTTGAATACGATCGTTACTCAAACGCAGATCTCCACTATTTGCTTCCTCGTTCCGCAAGCGATGAGATTCATCCAATACAATCAGTGTTTGTTCGTTGACCTGTTTTAATTCATGCTCCAAGATAGGCAAATTCGAATCACCTTCCTTGCGAGTAAGAGTGTGGTAAGAAAACTCTACGCTTGGGACCCTGGCCGCACGCATAATCCGACGCCAGACTTCCCGTAATCCTGCTGGGCAGATCACCAGAGCACTATCGATTTCTCCTTGCATACGAAGGTAAGCAGCTACGTGCGCAGCGATAACAGTCTTCCCTAACCCAGTCGATGCAATCAGGAAAGAGCCATCATGCTCCATTAAAGATCGTAGAACACTGGAAACTACGCCCTCCTGGTATTTTGCGAGAGGGGGTAATTGAGCAGGCGCATCATCTTGAGGAAGGCTATAGAGTTCCAACAAGGCACGAGCATAAATGGTGTAGGGTTCGTAGGCCTCCAACCAGGATCGAAGTGCATCAATCAATTCAGCTGTTATGGAACGGGCTTTTTCAAAGTAGTAATCAAAGCGCTGAACAAAATAAGTTACATCATCATGATCAGTTATGGTTATTCCTGCCTCGCGACTGATACAGAGCCCATGGTAAGAAAAATTGGCAGAAGTAACAACAACCGTCTTTTCATCTGCGATATAAAGTTTTGCATGATGGTATAAGTACCGGGCATCCATCCAGGGAATATCTTGGGGAAGGGATGCCCCTACGGATACAGACATCCAACCTTGTTCCAGAGCCTCTAACATTTGACGCATGGCCCGAGTCCGGTTTTCCATCGGCCCATATGAAAGTTCTTCTATGAATTCCTGTAGGACTTCTTTCAAGCTATCTTCACCCCCCTCTTGCCGACCGACGAGAAGGCGAATCTTCTTGCCAATCAGAGCATTTTGTAACGCCTGAAAGCCTGACCCCTCAAAGTATGCGGTTGCTATACGTACCTGCTCGGCTGGTTGTAAGGATGCAGTAATACATTGGAGTGCTGCTTTATGCCCACCAAAAAAACGAGAATGCATTGGTTGTAGTGGTTCGCCTGTATCGATCATTGTTCCCCAGTAAGAATGTGTTTTGGAAAGCGAGGGAAATAGTAAGTATACTCGTATTTGAATATCTGTAAAATTATGTTGGAAAATCCTTACAAATCCCAATCACTATGGCAAACGCATTTGAAAAAATCGTTCCACTTGAAGGTATAAAAACTGAACCTGATTGAGTTTTTCTGGACAAGAAAGTACGAAATCTTATGGGAATTTTCAGCATCGCCCACGTTGCCTCGAAAAACGGCCCCAAAATGACCCAAATGCGATTGCCCTATAGCATATATTTTGTTGTTTTTCTTAATTCCTGATATACTTTACTTACGAACATTTGTTGTATTACTTTAAAATACGCTCAGCTTTCTCTTGGGCAGATTGGAGTGTCATATGGCCTCAGGAGACTTATTGAAGAAATTGTTCAAGAGCTATAAACAACTTGACGAGAGTGAATTTTATGCTGCCGCCTTGGAAGTAATTGATGAAGAAAGGCAAAAAAAGCATAATGTCTTAGCTCGCGATCTCCAAAGTATTTTAAACAACGGGAATAATAAAACGGTGAATAATGCGCGTTTAGTTGAATTGCAAAAAATGCCGAAGGATCGCGAGCGAGGAACACTGCTTTTTGATTTGCGATCATCAGATAAATATTTACCGGATATCATCTTAGGCGATGATATAAGACAACAAGTAGATGATTTGCTTCGTGAATATAAAAGCAGTGAGATACTACGAACATATGGTTTAAATCCAAAACGAAAGTTACTCTTCGCGGGGCCTCCTGGTTGTGGAAAAACATTATGTGCTGAAGTGGTTGCAGGTGAATTAGGCCTTCCCCTTTTATATACAAGGTTTGATGCCGTCATTTCCTCATATCTTGGAGAAACTGCCGCTAATCTTAGAAAAGTTTTTGATTTTGCACAATCTGGAACCTGGGTGGTTTTTTTTGATGAATTTGACGCGATCGGAAAAAGTAGAGACGATTTATCAGAACACGGTGAGTTAAAACGAGTCGTTAATACTTTCTTACAGCTTTTGGATAGTTTCCAGTCTGATAGTATTTTTATTGCTGCAACGAACCACGAGACCTTGTTAGATAACGCGTTGTGGCGCAGATTTGATGATATTCTCTATTTCGAGAAGCCATCAATTGAACAAATTAAAGAGTTAATAAAATTAAAAATGGCTAGTTTTAGTCACAGAAAGCTTGCCATTGATAAATTCTCAGCCGAAATGTCAGGATTATCTCACGCGGATATAGAACATATTTGCCTGGATGCCATAAAAATTTCAGTCCTCGATGGCCGCGATGAAGTAAATGATCTAATCTTTAAACAAGCATTAGACCGCCAAGTTCGTCGATCAGAATTAATATTTAAAAGCCAACCCAAGTAAAAAGGGGGATTATCATGGCAAATGAAGATGTAATTAGACAACATATCGTATTTAGCAAAGAGAATATCGAAAATCCCAGAAAAAAACAAGTAGCACCAATGCAGAGGCCGAATCGGGACAATGTCAAATATGGAACGGAATTATCTGATGCAGTCAGAATTCTCCAAGGAAATTTCGAGGAGTCAATTCAAGAAAAACCTCCAGAATTTGACCCTGCTTTCATTTTTAAAATTAAAATTGATAAAGGGAAAATAGGTGATGATGATTGGCAGAGAAGCGGTATAACATTATTGAGTGAGAATCCTGATGGCTTCGTCGTACTTTTTTCGCAAGATCAGTTAAAAACCTTCCAAGAAAAAATAGCAGGATATGGGGAAGAAATTGCAGGGGAACAAAAAAATCCACGCTACGCTTGGATTGCATCGTTAGCAACAGAAATGGGGCTTTGGAACCGTAAAGACCGCATTGGGAAGAAACTTTCAAAAATTGATATAAATCCAGATGCAGATTACATACTGGATGTTGAATTATGGCATTATGGCACAAATGATGCTTGTCGCGTACGTATGCAAGAGTTGCACAAATTTACTGAAAATAATGGGGGTAGCCTTTTTGACTATTATATTGGTTCAAATTTAAGTGTAGCTAGAATAATGGTAAAGGGGTCTGTATTAAACCTTCTTCTTGGGGTCGAAATAATCGAAAGAATAGATTTTCCGCCTCAACCAGAACTTAAAATAGCCCAAATCATTAATACACCTTTGGATGATTTTCCTACACCAATAACCAATCCCCCCGAAGGCTCACCAGGAATCTGTATTGTTGATAGTGGAATAGCAAATGGCCATCCTATGCTAGGTGCAGCAATTGGAGATACTGTTGCTATTCCCGCCAGTTTAGGAACGGGCTTAGATGATAACGGTCACGGAACAAGGGTTGCTGGTATTGCTTTATATGGCAATGTTCAAGATTGTATTCAAAAATTGAATTTTTCTCCACAGTTTTTCTTATTTGGCGCACGAGTTACTAATGCTCAAAACCGCTTTGATGATCACCATTTAATCGTAAAGCAAATGGATGAAGCAATTCGCTATTTTCATAAAAATTATGGATGTCGTATTTTTAATATCTCTCTGGGTGATCCCGAATTAATTTATGATGATGGTAAACCTTCTCAATGGGCGCAGATTCTCGACACGCTTGCACAAGAACTTGATATATTAATTGTTGTCTCCGCTGGAAATTACGATAATATATTTGGCACAAATGGCGAAAATGCTGATTATTTCCAACATCACTATCCACACTATCTATTAGAACCTGAAGCAAGGATTCTTGAGCCAGCAACAGCAGTAAACGTACTCACAGTAGGCGCATTAGCGCAAACTGCAGCATCAAGAGTTATGATTGATCACCCAGATGACCCAGCAATTCGTTGTTTAGCCAATATTGATCAACCGTCCCCATTTACCCGAAGTGGATTTGGTGTAAATAATTCTATCAAACCAGATGTTTGCGAGTATGGCGGAAATGCAGTTTGGGACGGGCATGGAAGACGTATATGGGTAACTGACCCAGAAATAAGTATCGTTTCAACGAACAACAGATTTCGAGAAAGATTATTTACTGTTGGGGTCGGTACAAGTTATGCTGCGCCCAGAATTGCACACCTTGCAGGGCAGATTCTAAAGCAATATCCTGGCATATCAGCAAATCTAATACGCGCATTGATAGCAAGCTCTGCTTGCGTACCATCTGCCTTTTCTGGTGTATTGGATGATGATGAGACATTGCGTTTATGTGGCTATGGCCGTCCGGAAATTAATAAAGCTCTCTATTCTACAGATTCACGTGTTACCTTAATTGCGGATGATACGATTGGCATTGATAGAATACATATCTACAAAGTTCCTATTCCAGACACCTTTAAGGATACTACCGGTAAGCGTTCGATTAGTGTGACACTTGCATTTGATCCTCCCGTTCGTTATACAAGAAAAGGCTACATCGGCATAAAGATGGATTTTTATCTCATTCGCGGATTATCTACACAAACTATCATAGATTGGTATTCAGCAAGACCTAAGGATGTTGAATTTGAAAATATTGAAGGTAAATACAAATGTGATATGAACCCTTCAAAAACTAGACGGGGAGGGGGAACTCTACAAAAAGCAACCTTTTTTGCTTCACGGAACAAGTCATTCTCAGAATACAATGGCGATATATTTCATCTGCTCGTTCGGTGCAAATCGGCTTCTTGGATGTCAGCTAACGAACAAGAAAGGCAGAGATACGCTTTAGCTGTAACCCTTGAGCACATTGACACTACCGTTGACCTATATAACATTATTGATCAACGAATCCGGCCTGAGCAACGCGTAAGAGTCAGATAAAAGAGGTTCTGTCTAAAAAAGTATGGGGCTATATTATCTTTACCCTTGTGATGAACTGTGATTCTCATCGGGAGTGACTCGAAAAGTAGCAATTCCTTATTTAGGTATTAAATTTACTTTGGTGTTGTGGATTAGGGGTGGTTATAGAAAACAAAATATTTCTAAGCAGCCAGAAACAATAAGATGCCTCGAAAAATGGCTTTTTTGAGGCGTAAGAAGCAAGCGGTCGTACGGTAAGTGCCGCGAATAGTATGAAAATAGCTTGTGTAAATCCCCATTTGCGTGGTAAGGCAGTGATTGGGAATATTATTTAGATCCAAAGACAAGATTCGATCCAAATTGGCAAGGCGAGAGCCATTATATCCGGACAGCAAAAGTGGATCAGCTCGTATCGTTATATTATTACTGGAGTGGCAGTTTGGGTCATTCAGATCAATCGATCTCCAATCGAACTTTCCCCCACTCTACTACCGGCAGCCATCCAAATTTATTCCAATCAGAAGTAACAACTGCAACATGATCCGGTATTCCCGCCAGAGCCGTACGCGCAGCCTCTTGTACCCAGGGCATCGCAAGCAGCACGAACACCAACCGTACTTTCAGGCTCTCTGCATACGCAGTAGCCAGGAATAATCTGCGAGACATTTCCTTTTGTATCTTCTGACGTGAAGAATGGCCGCTTTCGGCTTCCAGCCAAAACAGCGTTTCCCTACCATCCAGCCGGCCCCACGCCAGTGCATCCGGAGTCGCATCCAATCCCTTGATATGTACCTCGGTCCAGCCAGTCCAGACTTCGGCGTGCGACCAGGCTTTCCTTATCCATGCCGGCCACTTACGATAAGCCCTTCTGTGCCGGCTATCCAGCGGGGTACGGAATTCTTTACGCTCCGGAAAATAGTAATCCGGCGGCAAACCCCAACTCCGCAAAGCGATTGAAGTACCTTTTTTTGTTATTTGCCAGAATGGATAACTCTTCTTCTCGTTTGGGTTTGAACGGCCAATTTCTTTGTCATTGATTAAAATCATCTGC
>Ga0182027_10001698_pt1 | contig 36356 bp, 26 predicted proteins | sample 712E1DmetaG_FD_121300 | JGI IMG/M metagenome (GOLD analysis project Ga0182027, IMG submission 121300) | Permafrost microbial communities from Stordalen Mire, Sweden - 712E1D metaG (Illumina Assembly) | ecosystem: Environmental > Terrestrial > Soil > Wetlands > Permafrost | place: Sweden...
CAGGTTGAAATTGAAATTTACAATTTGTCTAATTGAATTGAGTTTTATCTTATGCATATTTTAATAGTTGAAGATGAATTACCCACTGCCGAAGATATAATGCAGATGGTTAAAAAAATCCTGAATAAGGATATTACATTCATCCATATCGAAAATACGGTAGATAATGCTTTAGCATACTTGCGTGAAAAACCGATCGATGTTTTGCTTTTAGATTTGAATCTCAATGCAAGAGACGGGTTTCAAATTCTCAAGGAAGTAGCAACTAAATCATTTCATACTATTGTTATTTCAGGCAATTTAGATCGTGCTGTTGAAGCATTTGAATATGGAGTATTGGACTTCATTGCAAAACCACATACGGAAGAACGGTTAAAAATAGCTTTTAACAGAATCGGATCAAATCATGCTGCCGACGGGCATGCATTAAAATATTTATCTGTGAAAAAAGGGGATGAAATTCAAATCATACCGGTTGAAAATGTGCGCTTTTTTAAAGCCGCGAATATCTATGTTGAACTGCATTTATCAAATGGACACATTGAAGTTTACGACAAACTGCTTAAAAGACTTACTGCGCTATTGCCAAACCGTTATTGCCGGATCCATAAATCATATATTGTCGATACCGAACAAATTGAAAAGATCCAAATCCAGGGAGGCGGTCTGTATCATGTTATCCTGAAAAGCGGAGATTGTTTACCGGTAAGCAGGCAAATGATTTCAGTTCTTAAGGAGCGTCTGAATTTATAATATTATAACCACAATCTGCAATCCAAAAGTATCTCCTCATCTAAAATTTTGTTTATCAATATATATTCACTTTCGCTTTTTATCAGTAAGGCCCTTCATTTGATTATAATTAAGTGTAGTTCACAAGTCTATAATGCAACTGGCATGTTTATGTACATTCCAAAATGATATTCTGATTATTTTAATATCAATATTTCTGAAATAAGTTGGTCGTGGAATTATTCGCAATATTATAGTTTTTTATATCCAATAAACAATAAACGAAAAGTATCGTATCCAATGCGTATTCTTATAGTTGAAGATGAAAAACCTACAGCAGAAGACATCCGTCTTCTTGTAGAGAGAATTCTAAAAAAAAGAATTCATTCTATTCATATCGAAATAGCATGGCCGAAGGCACTAGAATATTTGAATGAACAAATGATAGATTTGTTATTGCTTGATTTAAATCTCAATGGCAGGGATGAATTAGAGATTCTAAAAAAAGTTTCAAGTATGCCGTTTCATACTATAGCCATTTCAGCGACTATTGACATGGCAACTGTGTCGATTGAATACGGATTACTGGATTTTATTATGAAACCGTATTCGGTAGAACGATTGAAAAAAGCATTTGGCCTTTTAACTCCGGGCGACTCTTTAAAAAGTCATGGAATTAAGTATTTCTCTGTGAAATCAAAAGATGATTTAAAAATAATATCCATTAAAGATGTTGAGTATTTCAAATCCGTAGATTCTTCCGTTGAACTTCATCTCAAGAATGGAGTTGTAATAAACTACAATAAATCAATCGATAAACTCAACTTATTATTATCATCCCGGTATGCACGCATACACAAATTATATATAATTGATACAACGAGTATTGAACGAATTGAAATTACAAACGGTAATCGTATAATTCTAAAAAGCGGTTTATCTTTGCCTGTTTCTCCGCGAAGAATCAGTTCTATTAAACAAATTCTGAAATTTCAGCAAAAAGAATTAGGTGAAAAATCTTGCAGATAGTAGAATTATTTTCTTTTAGTGCAATTCACTAAACCGGAATGCCATTCACAAGAATTATCGGAAACAGGATATACATTAATGCTAAATTTAAGATGTAATTATTTTCAAAGGATTATGAAGTTCGGAAAGAGAAGCCGGCTTATATTTAAAATTATCTCGGAGGATATTGTTATGAAAAAATTTATAAGGCTATTAAGATATTTCCCGCTAATTGCGATTATTACCTTTCTTGTAATGTTTCCACAATTTGTCTATTGTCAAACAGCATCTGTATATACAAGCAATGGAAGGCATGTTCAGATAAAGAATTCACTCAAGGGTTCATCTAAGGTTATATCGAGAATCAACAAAATCTCTTCCGAGGATAATCAGGATAACGTTCAGGAGAAAGTCCGTCTTATTGTTATGTTAAAAGAGCAGCCTCTATCAGTCTATAATAAAAGTAAATCGATATTAAAAAAGTCGTCGGTAACATCCTCTTATTCAACACTTCAGACAAGCCATTCTTTATTTAAGGCATCCCTTGATGGCGTCAAACAAAAATTATCCGTCCAATCCAAAAGCGTTTATGACTATAAAATTAATTATGAATATTATAGAGCGCTTAATGGCGTTGCTATGGAATGTAATAGAGGAATGATCGGAAAAATCCGTGCTTTGCCAATGGTAAAATATGTAGGTATTGACGAAGAAGTTAAAATAAATGAAACACTCAAGGAATCAATTGGTCAAATTCGTGCGGATAAAGTTCAGGACAGTCTTGGATATAAAGGCAAGGGAGTAGTAGTCGGTCTTATAGATACCGGAATTGATTATTTTAATTCGGCGTTGGGCGGAGGATTCGGACCAACATATAGAGTTATCGGCGGACATGATTTTGTCAACAAAGATAACAATCCGATTGATGATAACGGGCACGGAACACATGTCGCGGGAATTATTGGAGCAAGTAGGGGGAATGTTTTGCGCGGAGTGGCGCCTGAAGTAAAGTTTATTGCAGCAAAAGTTTTGGATGCGAAAGGTTCGGGTTATTATTCAACAATAATAGCGGGAATCGAATATTGTCTTGACCCTGACGGAGATCCTTCAACTGATGATGCAGTAGATATTATAAATATGAGTTTAGGCGGACTACCAATTCCAAAGAGTCCGCTTGATAGTGCAGTTAACAATGCAACGAAAGCGGGCGTATTAAGTGTTGTTGCTGCAGGCAATGATGGTCAATCGGGATTTGGGACAATCGGGTCACCGGGAACCAGTGAGTCTGCATTAACAGTAGGGGCTTGCGATTCAATTAATCAGGTTGCTTACTTTAGTTCTGAGGGTCCTGATGCAATTAACTCACTTATTAAACCTGAAATTATTGCCCCGGGAGTTAAAATTTTCTCAACAGTTTTAGATGACATGATGGCAGGATATTCAGGAACATCAATGGCAACTCCGCATGTTACAGGAGTTGCTGCATTGCTGAAGCAGGAGCATCCGTATTGGACTCCTCAACAATTGAAAGCAGCTATTATCAATTCTGCAAAAGCGATTGCTGATAGTTCTTCACTATTTGTAAAAGGAAACGGAAGAGTCGATGCATTAAGTGCGGCATCTTTAGGATTATTAGCAGAACCGGGCACTTTGAATTTTGGGCGTGCAAACCTTGCTTTAACAGTCTGGAATGATACTATTGCATTTACGATTAAAAATGTTAGGAAAAGTAAACAGCATATAGCTCTGCAATCCGGACAGGATCTGCCGGCCGGTGCAAGTTTGAATATCAACAAAACTGTTTTTGATCTGCTACCGGAAGAGGAAACTACTCTTACTGCCATTCTATCTGTCCCAAATTCTGTTCCTCTTGTTTTAAAGGAACCTTACTCATATACAGGAAATATTATCTGTATGGCGGATTCGGATAAGATAAGGATTCCTTTTGCATTTTTTAAATCTTCAACAATAGTTGTTAACTGCGATATTCAGCCTTACAATCTCCTCATTTGGTCTCCAAATTCAACATATACTCAGTATGCAAATGTAATGGAAGGCGTAAATAAATATTTCTTATATGTGCCTACCGGGTTGAATCTCAACCTTTCGGCAGCATTGCAAAAGGATACACTTGATATAAAAACAAATTATTTAATAGATCATGGAAACATCACTTCTAACGGATTGACATATGTTTTCATTAACCATGAAGAAGCCGCATACAAGGTTCTTAAAGATTCTTTATTCGATATAAATGGTAAACCTTTTAGTACAGATTCATCTGAATATATTTTTGAGGCGCTTTTAAACAGAATGGATTCGCAAACTGAACAGCAAGATGGGTTTATATTTGATTTTTTTCCACATAATTCTCAGATGTATGTAAGCAATTTTGATTCATTGTATAGAATAACTCAAATATTACGCGCTCAACAAGGAAAAAATGTTTTGGCATTGAACAAGATTTCAAAAGGAGTTTCATCACAAAAAGATATCACATTCCCATCCGGACCTGATAATTTGACAAATTTCAACATCAATTTCGGCTATATTAATCCTGCATATGAAAATAAAAAGAATTATGTAAAACAATTAAAATGGGGTTATAAAACATGGGAAACATGGAATCTTGGAAAAAACTGGAATGTTTCCACAAATGAATTTGGTTCAATATTTTCTTTTCTTCCTTCAGCGAATTTCATGATAAGCAAAAACCTGAATGAAGCCGATAATCCCCATTTCAACGCTTCTGAATATTTCGGTTTTGCATATATTGATCTGTTGGATGGGTTTTTAGAGCCTCTGGTATATGGGACTCAGGATATCGGTTTTTCAAAAGAAGGCAATGCTTTTTTCCATAGGGATAATTATTGGTGGAGCAATTCTCTTCCGGTCTATTCGAAGGATTTTATTTATGAATATTTGAATAAAGGAGACACTCTGAATTTGAAGAATGATATCGATATGAACATTCCGGTATTCGGACTTTTACTTAATGATTCCGGTATTTCTCTTACTGCTAATCGAGACGGTTGTCTAAGGTCATGGTTCTATGAGAATGGGGGTACGCTTCAACCGGACGGGCAATATGAAAACAGAGATGCGATTTCTGAAATTTACTACAAACCGAAATTTACTGCTACAGCCATCTCCAATAATAAGAAGTTGAGCAGCGTTAATACAGGAAATTATTATACGTACAAAGTTAAAAACTTAACAACTGCCTGTCGCGTAATGGCATATACTAATCCATATAAACTGCTCGGACAATCCGGTCAATGTACGATAGATTTTGAATCACTGGTCCCCGCTATTTCAAACTGGCCTAAAGACGGGTATGTATTTCCTTCAATAAATCTTCTTCAAATAACATGCGAAGGAAAACCGGTCAAATGGGTTCGCCCCGGTCAGGAAGGAATAATTCGTTTTATGATAGCAGATACAAATAAAAATATCACTTCGGTTAATCTCGTTATTCTTCTTCCGTCCGGTAATGAAATAAGTCTTCCGACTACCTCAGTATTCAATCATGAATATACTGCAGTCATTCCGGACTACATTCCCGCCGGATTCATTGATCTGATTGTAAGAGTAAAAGATGCGAAAGGTAATAAATTCGAGATGACAGCTACCCCTGCTTTCTACTATGGTAGCACGATGAATAATGTTCAGTTTGATTCCCGCTTGCGTATGAATTCTTATAAAATGACTAATACGAATGCTTTTAATTTTAATACTGGCGATACTTTGAATTATAAACTCTCTTTTCTCAATTATGGAAATATTACTGCAAAAAATATTAATATTTCTCTTCCATCTACTCCTTATTTCAAGATCATTGGCGCAGGATCCATAACCAGAGATTCTTTGGGCGCAAGCGACACAATGCAAGTTACAGTAAAACTTCAGTTTTTAGGAAAACAACAGCCTACTGATTTACAGGCATATTACTATCCTTCAATTACCTGGAACTCCAACGGGAATCCATATTTAAGAAAAAGCAAAGTGCTTGTTTCCTTTGCCCCTGCAACTACTACCGGAGTATCCGACGAAGAAAATTTAATTCCAAAACAATATTCGCTTAGTCAGAATTATCCTAATCCCTTTAATCCAACCACAAATTTTAAATATTCAATACCAAAATCAAGCAAGGTTGTCTTAAAGCTGTTTGATATTCTCGGCAGGGAAGTAGCTACACTGGTTAATGAAGTTAAAGCGCCGGGTAATTATAATTTGCTGTTCGACGCAAGCAAACTTTCTAGCGGTGTTTATCTATATCAATTACGTGCAGATGGGTTTAATCAAACAAAAAAGATGATGTTTATAAAATGAGCTCTTGGTATCTCAAGCAAATAAACAAATCTGTTTACTATAACGGAGCATATATGAAAAGACAATTTTATAATTTATTAATTATGGTATTAGTAATACCGTCATTTCTTATCTCACAAACCATAACAGGGAAATTAGTTGATATCAACGGCATTGGTTTATCCGGACTGCAACTCAAACTTTATATTTATGCTACTGTTTTTAGTTCAACATCTGGTAGCGATGGCTCATTTACATTTAATAATGTAACATCAGTAAAAGAAGGAAAAAAACTACCTACAGGGTATTCAGTTTCCGAGAACTTTCCAAACCCGTTTAACCCCAAAACAAGAATCTTTATAACACTCCCAAATAGCGGTAATGTTAAAATGAATATTTATAATGTACTTGGTCAAAAAGTACTTGGAGAAATTGATAAAAATTTCAATGCAGGAACAAGTTACATGGATTTGGAACTCAAAGGATTGCCTAATGGTATTTATTTAACAAATATCTCAATCGATGAAAAATATAAAGTAGTAAAGAAGATAATGTTATTGTATGGAAGCCAGCATCTGAATACGTCGGTAGTTACTGAGCCAAATATCGGTTCTCTGCCAAATATTTTATCAAAAGCGGGCTCAACAGTACCTATTGATAGTCTTGTAGTGGCAGGTAGTTCAATCAATAAAATTGAATATATTAACTTGCCTTCTTACACAGGGGTACCGCTAAATCTTGGTAGTTTGAAAGTGAACACTGCTTGTGTAGGAATACCAACAGTAACCTATGCAGGCCAAACATATAATACAGTCCAAATTGGAACTCAATGCTGGTTAAGAGAAAATCTAAACGTAGGCACAATGATAGAAAGCACAAAAGAGCAAACAAACAATGGCTTAGTAGAAAAATACTGTTATAAAAATAATCAAAACAATTGCGCAATATATGGCGGATTGTACGAATGGGCGGAAGCAGTGCAATATCAGAATGGAGCTGATAATTCAGCATTGGCATCCCCTACATTAACAGGTAATGTACAAGGCATTTGTCCAACTGGTTGGCATATACCATCTACTGTAGAATTTAAAACATTAAAAAAGGCAATAAATAATAATGGCAACACATTAAAAGCAGTAGGGCAGGGTATTATTAATGCATTTGGTGATGGAAGGGGCACAAATTCAAGTGGATTTTCGGCGTTGTTGGCCGGCTGGCGCTACGTTGACGGCCGATTCTTCAGTTTGGCTGCCGGCATGGACTTTTGGAGTTCCACAGAGGGCGGTGTTTTCGGTTCATACGAATTGGGCCAGTACAGCGCTAGTAGTGTTATCGACCAGGACTACGAAAGTAAAAACACCGGTTTCAGTGTTCGATGCTGCAAGGATTAGACTATTAATCTATATTTTTATTTATAATTTATTGAATTAAACTCCACTCTTCATACGAGGACTAAATATAAAACCGCCTCTGGTGGTTCGGAACGAATATTAATGGAATGGATTTTACTGATAGTTTGGTTAATGATTATTAACGGCGCTTTAGGCGGTCAATATATTCTTAACTGGATGGGCAATCAAGAAAGATTTGTCGGGGACAGACCTGTAGGTATTTCTTCCGGTGTGATGACATGGTGGAGGGAAATTTCAAAACTTGTCTGGGCAGTTATCGCAGTAATTATTGAAGTTATAAACGGGAAGAAATTAAAATATTTATGGCCGGGTATTATTTCTCTTACTACAATTATTATTTGCGGTTTTACCGGTGTAATAGAGAATATCGGTCTCTTTTATTTACCCAAATTTTATTCACCTCATTTATACGCACCGTATGTTAATGCATATCTTGTTATGCTTCCCTTCTTTGGCAAAATACTTTTTAACGCGACAATTCGAAAAGAACATTGGATAGGAATAATACTTGTCGTAATAGGACTTGGCATTCCGCATTTGCCTAGAATCATTGGATACAATTCTGATCCGGGTTCAGTGCTTGATATACCTGCGATTGTATGGATAGTCATAATTAATATCTGTTTGTGTTCTCAACAGGTATTAAATAACAAAACTGTTCAAACTGCTAAAGCCGGAGTTGGACCAAACGCATTGGTTGTATGGCGTGAAATTTCGAAGATGATTTTCATTTCAATGGCATTGGTAATTTTTCCGCTAATCGGGAATATGACGAGAGCAAATATTCCTGATGAAGTTCCCGTAGTAAAGTTTGAAAAATCCGTTTTAAGCAAATTAGATGTAAATAAAAAAACATTTCTTTTTAATAATTATGAAAAGCATAATGATGTTTATTTATTAAAAAAGAATTTACCAAAAGAAACTGAAAATAATATTAAATCGATTTTTTCTTCAGTTGATTACAACAGATTTTTCTCATTGTTTGAAGGAAACATAATCCCTAAGAATTGGTGGCCTATCTTATTTGTTATTGCCGCCGGACTGACGGGATATATATATAGTTTTGGATTTTTCAAATTATCGAAATTAGCCGCGCATTTCTGGGTCCCATATACAAATGTTTATCTTGCACTTCTTCCTTTTGTTATGATGCTTTTCGGAAAAAACGTTACGGGTTACCAGATTGCCGGAGCAATTATAGCTACTGCCGGTTTTATGGTTGGAGTTTCAGATTACAGCAGATTTAAAGTTGAAGAGATTAAAAATACCGCCAAATTATAATAAATTATACCTATCTATTACTTTATCATCCATTTAAACTATTATTGCGCAGATTCGATAATAAGTAATAGATCTTCCTTATATAGTGCATTTAAAATAATCTGATAGTGAATTTTTAGCCATTCATACAAATAAGATTTTTATACAATATAAAGAATAACAAAAATAGTTTAACATAATAATATAACCTGATCCTGTTAAGGAATAATATACTTATTCCCCTTCAATTCACAGGTGACTTAAGGTTTATACTTCTGTTTGACTATTTGTTGCGTTTAGCATCTATCTGTATCTAATAGAAAAATCGAAATTATAAGGATCAAATTATGAATGGGTTTCGAACTGAAAAATACCTGATAATTCTAATAATGATTTTCTTTGAACCCTCTTTCGCTCAAAATAAAAATGATTTTTACCAATCCGGTCTGCACGAGCTATGTGCTAAAAATTATACCGGAGCGATTGAAATGTTTACCAAAGTGATCGAATCCGATTCCGCTAATCCAGAGGTATATAACAAACGCGGAATAGCGAAATATTTGAACAAATTTATTAATGGAGCAATAGTGGATTTCACCAAAGCGATCGCAATAAACCCTAAGTTCGGATCTCCATATAAAAATCGAGGTGATGCAAAAAGGATAACCGGTGATAAATACGGTGCTATTTCGGATTATTCTAAAGCATTGGAATTAAATCAGCATAATTACGATTCGTTTTTTCTACGTGGCCGTCTATATCTTCAATTGGGTATTTATAAGGATGCGGCTAATGATCTTTCCAAAGTCATAAATGCAAGGCCATGGAGTTCCGAAGCTTTTTATTTAAGAGGTGTTGCATTGAGAGCACTCGGAGAAAATAAAAAGGCCGCTTATGATTTTAACAAAGCAGTGAAACTTGATCCGGATATTTTTAATGCATTCATCAGTAGGTCTCTATTTAACGAAAATATAACCGCGAAAAGTGCCTCAATGTTTCAAATTAAAAACCAGAAATCATGTTTACATACCGGTTCCTATTTTTTTAATCTTGGAACCGTTAATTATGAAAGGGGTGATTTAAGCAGTGCTGTCGAAGATTTCACGGAAGCCGTTAAAACTGACCAATTTGATTATGCCTCTTATTTTTTCCGCGCGAAGGTACAAAGTGAACTAAATGATTCCGCCTCCGCATTAACGGATTATTCCAAAGTAATAAATCTTAAACCTCTTTTTTCTCAGGCCTATTTAGAAAGAGGAGTTATTGAATTTAATTGCGGAGATAATGTTGGAGCGAAATCCGACTTTATGCAGGTTTTAAAAATTAATCCTCAATCTGAAACCGCATATTATTATCTTGGATGTATAAAACAAAACGAAGGATCTTTAGACAGTGCTCTCAGTTTTTATTCCCGGGCAATTTTGTTCAAACCTAAGTATGCTAAAGCTTATCAAAGAAGGGGAAAGCTAAATGCTTATTTTGGGGATCTGTCCGGCGCACTATCCGATTTGAACGAAGCTAAATCTCTTGAACCGGATAATTATAAAATATTAACCGACCGCGCTGATGTTCAATCAGCCTCGGGAAATTTGAAAGAAGCACTTTTCGATTATCGAAAAGTACTTCAGCTTAATCCCGGTTTACCGGATATTTATGAAAGGATTGCTTTTGCTGAGCTCAATTCGGGCAAAATAACCGAAGCGATTCGGGATTATAATAAAGGTGTAGAATTGAATATTTCAAATGCGGCATTGTATTACAATAGGGGGATGGCTAAATATTGCATTAAGGATTATAAAGAAGCTCTGAAAGATTTTAACAAATCAACCGAACTCGACTCAAATTCAACGAAAGTATATTATAATACAACAAATTTCAAATATCTAACTTATATAAAATAAAAAACGATTCTTAAAAAAGGGAATTCAGATAATTCGGGAAATGCTCATTTCCCGTTTAATTTCTAAACATTATTGACCCGATATCGATAATAAACTTAATTTATTTACTATTATTAACCAATATCTCAGTAATGAAGAAAGCTGCAAAACCTTCTTTTTTGAGATATAAGAACTAAATATCAAAATGCTGGAATATTTAATCGGAGAATAAAAAATGAAGCTTTCCATTTCAAAAAAAGTGGGAATAATAATCATCGGTAGTTTATTTATTACTATTAGTGTTATGCTTATAATTATATTGACTGCAGACGGGAGTTCAAAAAAAGAAGCAGCTATTAAGGAACTCCATAATCTGAGTCAAACAATGATAAAATCGGTATCTTTCGTCATGGCCTCCGGTTTGACTGATGTAAATCCTTATATTGAAAAGGTAAAAGACACTGATAATCTACTGGAATTAAGAATTACTCCAACAGATAAAATAAGAAGCGGTTCAGAAGCAAAATTAGATGAATTAGAAAAGTCTGTTCTTAAATCTAAAAAAGAAACTAATATAGAAGAGACTTTTAAAGATCATCCTGCTCTTAGAAATGTAGATCCTATATTGTCGCAGGAAGTTTGTAACACCTGTCACGGTACCAACACCGGAGATCCGCTTGCAGTAGTAAGTGTTCGCTATTCTCTCGAAAATATGCAAGCAAATTTATTATCTCAGGAAATAGTAGCTGTAATTCTAGGACTAGTAACAATTTTTTCCACTTATTTATTTGCAATGTATTTTGTAAAAAAGAAAATCATTAGACCTATTAATCTTGTTGTTGAAAGAATGGAAAATCTGTCAGGAATGTGTATCTCTAATCTTGCAATGGGATGTGAAAAATTGGCTGTCGGGGATTTAAATATAAAAATAGTAACTGGTATAAAAAAGCTGGAAATTGAATCGGAAGATGAAATAGGCAGACTTGCGCAGCATATGAATCAGATCATTACGGATACAGAGGGAATTGTAGGTTCAGTTGAAAAAGCAATCACAGTAGTAAAGAATACCGTTAATGAAACCAAAATATTGGCTGAGGCAGCTGTTAAAGGAAATCTGTCAATTAGAGGAAATGAATCAAATTTTGAAGGGAGTTATAAAGATTTAATTTTTGGAATGAATGCAACATTTGAAGCTATTATTAGACCGCTAAATGAAGCCAGTTCAGTATTGGAAACAATGGCCGGGGGTGATTTAACCAGAAGGATTTCAGCAAGCTATCCCGGGGATTACAGGAAACTAAAGCATAGTATTAATGATTTCGGCGATTCTATTTGTAATGCATTAAATAAAGTTTCGGAAGCTGTTGAGGCAACCGCAAGCGCAAGTAATGAAATATCTTCGAGTACCGAACAGATGGCGGCAGGCTCAAAAGATCAGAGTAACCAAACAAGTCAAGTTGCAAAAGCAGTTGAACAAATGACAAAAACAATCATGGGAACTACTATTAATGTAGACCGCGCATCTGAAACTGCAAAAACATCCGGGACGATGGCGCAAGAAGGCGGGAATGTTGTTGGCGATACAATTAATGGAATGAATAGAATAGCCGAAGTGGTTACTCAAGCAGCTGGAATGGTAAAAGAACTTGGCAGCAGCAGCGATAAAATCGGCGAAATTATACAAGTAATTAATGATATAGCTGATCAGACAAATCTTTTAGCATTAAACGCGGCAATAGAAGCGGCTCGTGCAGGAGAACAGGGCAGAGGTTTCGCTGTTGTTGCTGATGAAGTTAGAAAATTAGCCGAAAGAACAACTAAAGCAACTAAAGAAATTTCAGTGATGATAAAACAGATCCAGACGGATACGGTTAATGCAGTAGATTCAATGCAGAAGGGTACAGAAGAAGTTAATAATGGAAAGCTGCTGGCTCAAAAAGCCGAAGAAGCACTTCATAAAATTATAAGCAGTTCAAAAGAAGTAGTTGGAAATATAACTCAGGTTGCAGCTGCCAGTGAGGAACAATCTTCTGCTGCGGAACAAATAAGTAAAAACATTGAGTCAATCAGCCTTGTAACCCAAGAATCTGCTTCCGGTACACACCAAATTGCAAAAACGGCCGAAGATCTAACTAGATTAACTGAAAATCTGCAGAATCTTGTTGCACAGTTTAAAATTGATAAACAAAATGATGGACATGGTTCAGGGAAAATATTGAAACAATTTGAGAATAAAATCCATAATCAAAACTTCATACTTCAATAATATTGTATAATTATTTGAAATTATTCCCTGAATTCTTCGCTGCTAGCGGTGAATAAAATAAAATTGCTTTTCAAATAACGGTCTATTTCTGAGCAATAACAACTTGAGTTAATCCAAATGTAAGAGAATATTTTTCGATATTAGTAAATCCCGATTGCTTAAACAAAGAAATCAGATCCACATTTTTATCAAACTCGCCTACTGATTCAGGTAAGTAATTATAAGCTTCGTTATCTTTTGAAATTATTTTACCAATAAAAGGTAAAACTTTATTGAAATAAAACAGATAAAAATTTTTTATCACTTGATTGGACGGAAGCCGGAATTCCAATACAGTTACTTTTCCGTTTTCTGAAAGAATCCTTTTGAATGAATTAAATGCCCGGGGAATATCATAAAAGTTACGCACACCAAACGCCACTGTAATGTTGGTAAATGATTTGTCTTTAAATGGCAGATGTTCGGCAACGGATTCAATTACCTTTCCATTTATCCAACCGGCTTTTTGAACGAAGAGAGAAATCATATTTAATGAAAGATCGGCGCCGAATATTTTTTCAACACCCGATTTTCTTGCTGCTAGTGCAAAGTCGCCAGTTCCGCACGCTATATCAAGCAAAATTGAATTTGAGGAAATTCCGGTAAGCCGGATGGCTTCCTTTCGCCAATAAAGATCAATACCGGCGCTGAGAAAATGATTCAGAAAATCATATCTTGGAGAAATAGAATCAAATATTCTTTTAACTTTTGATATTTTATTTGTGTCTTCCATCTCTAAATTCTAATTGTTAAGTTGTACTGGAATTGTTAAGGCAAATTTATGGATAAATATCTCAAAGCTATAAAACAAAATGTTTGCTCGATATGCGTAGATTCAAATGAAAAAGGTATCTGCACATTAAATGAAAAAGAAACATGTGCCGTTGAACTGTTTCTTCCTCAAATCATAGAAGTTGTTCATTCTATTGAGTCGAATGATAAAAAGGAATATTTTAATAAACTGCATGAGGTAGTTTGTACAGGATGCAGAACGCAGGAAAACGGAAACTGCTATCTGAGGGAAGATGCAAATTGTTCTTTGGATAGATATTTCCCGATAATTGTGGATATAATTCACAAGGTTGACAGGGGATTAATATAGTCTTTATTGATTCAGTTATATCGAAATTAAAATAAGAGTTAGATTTTGATTAAGATTATAATTAAGAATAAGAGTTTTTCGACGAGGATTAAACCGAAGTATTCATTTTAGACTGAATTATTTTTGTCAGTTCAATAAATTCAACTATTGATAATTCCTCCGCCCTTCTTGTTAAATCAAATTCAGAATTATCGATTTTGATCTCCTTAAATATACTGTTGCTGAGTGAATTCTTTAATGTTTTACGCCTGTTCCCAAATGCTGCTTTAACAACATTTATAAACATTCTATCTTCAATGCCATTATCAGTCGCTTTATTGAAACGAAGATGAATCATTGCCGAATAAACTTCAGGTACGGGGAAAAAAACGTTTGGTGAAATCTTGAAGCATAGTTCTGTCTCTGCAAAATAATTAATAAGTACGCTCAGAATCCCGTAATCTTTAGTCCTTTTTTCTGCAGTAATTCTTTTTGCTACTTCAAACTGAACCATTAACATTGCGTCTTCAACCAAATCCCGCTCTTCTATCAGTTTGAAAAGAATAGGCGATGTAATGTTATAGGGTATATTCCCTATTATGCGCAGTTTTTTAGTTGAAGAATCGAAGGAGTCTAATTTTATTTTCAGAAAATCCGCACAGATAAATTCAACCTGTGGAAATTTTTCCCTGAGATCGTCAACTACCCGCTTGTCAATTTCTACTGCTGAAAATTTATCCAGACTTTCCGATAAGATGGCCGTTAGTGCGCCGGTTCCCGGTCCGATTTCCAGCACATGATCCTCTTTTTGCGGATTAAATTCATCGATGATTTTCAGAATTGTATTTTTATCGCGTATATAATTCTGCCCGAATCTTTTTAATGGTTGTATTTTCAGCATGAAGTCTTATTTTATATTAATTTTCCTAAAGCAATATAATTTTATTCACTTTAATTTATTGATATTATATTCGCATGCGGAATTTGACTTTGAAGTCATCAAATTCATGGTTTCTTGAATTTATTATATAATTTATTTTAATTCTCTAATTTTTTGTTTTCTTGAGCTGAAAGTAAAATGGAAATGAGAGAAACATTAACTTCACTGGCGGTCAAATGAAAAGAAAAGCAGTTCTCATGATTTTATTAATGATAGCAGGAATCGTATCTGCTCAAACTGAAGTGGAAATATTTCCCGACAAATTAAATATTCAACCGTTTAACGCCAATACACTTGAGCCAAAATTAGGATTTGTATTTCAAACTAACCAAAACAATCTTGATCTGGATATCGGAAATTCTATGGATATAGTTCAATGGAAGAACGGCTCTTCAAATTATTCGGTCGGCGCAGATTTATTTACTTATACTCTTCTCCGAAAAGAAGCAAATTTCCATTTTCCGGTAGACGCCGTGGATTATTTATTCGGCATTAATTTCAGTTATAAAAAACGGTTGGATAATTCTTCTTTTGGATTCAGAGGAAGAATAAGTCATATCAGTACTCATTTTGTTGACGGTCATTTTGATGAAATCAACGATCAATGGATGAATGGTCTGGCTCCGATCGTTTATAGCCGTGAATTTATTGAGCTCATGCCTTTTTATGAATTTGATGATTTAAGGTTTTATTTAGGAGGAACCTACACTTTTCATATTGATCCAACCAGACTTGGTAAATATAATTTCCAGTTTGGCTTTGATTACTTTATAAAAAATAAAATCAGTGAAGTTGTGACTCCTTTTATTGGTTATGATTTCAGGCTTGTGAAAGTAGCTTCAAACTATACGGGAAACAATTCTTTTAATCTGGGCATCAAATTAGGAAAGCCGCAGGAAAAAGGAATTAGTATTTTCTATCATTATTATTCAGGGGATAATTTGCACGGGGAATACGTTGATTTTAAGAGCACTTATTCTGCAATTGGAGTAAATTTGGATTTATAACATGGCTGAAACAATTACTAAAATATATTCAAAAATATTTCGTTCAAAACAAAATAAACATAATTATCTGCTTCATATAACTTTATTCTTAATAACTTTTATTACAACAGTTATAGCCGGTTTACAATGGACAAGCGGAAAAGCCGGGCCTTATGAATTCAGCAGTTTGGCTGATGGACTGCCTTATGCTTTTTCAATTCTTTTTATACTAGGTGTTCATGAATTCGGGCATTATTTTGCCGCCGTCTATCACAAAGTTAAGGCAACGCTTCCATTTTTCATCCCTTTCCCGCCAATTGCCGGATTCTTCAATTTCGGGACAATGGGAGCTGTAATTAAAACTAAATCGGTTATTCCAAATAACAAGGCAATGTTTGATATTGGAGCCGCCGGGCCAATTTCCGGATTTATTGCATGTCTTATTGTATTAATCTATGGTTTTACACATTTGCCGACAATCGATTATCTCTTAAAAATACATCCTGATTTTTTCTCCCCTTCTTATGGAAAAGGAGCAATCGGGTTGGAATTCGGAGATTCCTTATTATTTGCTTTTCTCAGACATATATTGACTAAACCAAATGAATTTATTCCTCCCATGTCCGAAATCTATCATTACCCTTATTTATGTGTCGGATGGTTCGGATTGTTTGTTACGTCGATGAATTTAATCCCGGTTGGTCAATTAGACGGAGGACATATTACTTATAGTATGTTCGGTGAAAAAAAGCATGAAGCAATTGCAAGTATTAGTATGATTATACTTGTGTTTTTAGGTGTTTTAGGCATATTAAACGCGTTTATAAAATTGAATTTTCAGATTGGCTGGAGTGGTTGGATGTTCTGGGCATTTATTCTTTTTTTTATAATTAAAGTAAAACACCCGCCTGTTCCTCAATTTGAAAAATTAAGCCGTGGAAGAATGATATTGGGATTTTTAGCTATTTTAATTTTTATTCTTTCATTCACTCCTAATCCATTTTTATTGTCGATAGATTAAAATTTAACTTGCTCTTTAAATTTTCTTCTTTTAATTTCGTGTTAATAAAAAGGAAATATTATAGAGAGTTTTTTACTGCATTTTTATTTATGATCAATTAAGCAGCGGGTTCTCTATGATGGCATCTTTTTTATTTATTATTCAACTTACTTATCGTATTCCACACTTATTAAATCCGCACAATCAAAAATTATTTATTAAAAAGACTCATGTTAATTTATTGCTTCCGGCTTTTTGTTGTTTGATTTTATTCGGTTGCGATAAAATATCGGATAATGTGGTGAACCAGGAAGCTTTGGATTATCAAATTACGGGTATTACAGCGCCCGATACAGTCAATTATGCAGCCCGGGATTCAGTTGTCACTACATCGATACAAATTAGTAATCCGGCTACAGTTAAAAGCGTATGGTGCAGAGTAAGTTCGTTAAATGGAAGCAATATTATTTATTCACAAGTTTACCTGCAAACTAGCACTGCAGGAACCGGAACAAATTCAGGCATAAAAAATTTTTCAGGTAATTTTGTAATGAACCAAAATTTAGCAGAAGGTCTATATCAAATTGAATATTACGTCGAAAATAATGTATGGCCGGCGCCGCAAAATCTAATGAAAGCAGGATCAAAGATTTTTAATTTTAGGAACATTCCTCCACCGGTAATAGCTATAAATAAAGTGCCAAGTTCTGTATTAACCGACAGCTCATTTGTGGTATCGATTAAAGTTACCGATGTCAACGGATTAAAAGATATAAGTCAGGTATACTTTGCTTTATATGCTCCCGACGGTTCGTATTTGAATAATTATCAAATGTATGATGACGGAAATTTAAAAGTTGATGGCGATCTTACGGCGGGTGACGGAATTTATTCGTTAATGAAATCATTTAAACCAGGAAATACCGGAACATGGAAGTTTGAGTTTCAGGCCAAAGATTTACGTAATGGTTTAAGTAATGTTATCATCCAAAACATTGTGGTGAAATGATGAAGAAAATATTAATTATTATTTTAATCTTTTCCTTTAAGTTGCATTTAACGGCACAGCAGGTATTCAAAAATTACCGTCTTGATAAGTTCAGTACTTCAATTTCAAGTACTACCGATCCATTTCCATCCAGCAATTCAATAGAAAGAATTTTAATTCAAGACAATGTTATTTGGCTGGCAACTGATAAAGGGTTAGCTAAATCAACTGATAACGGCAATACATGGATAAATTATTATAAATCAAATGACTTTGGCGAAGAAAGCATATCTGCAATAGCATATAACAATGGAGTAATCTGGGGAGGTTTATGGCATAATGAAGTTTCCAACGGAAGTAATGTTCCTGTCGGTACCGGATTAAGATATTCTTCTGATCAGGGATTGACATGGACAAATATTCCTCAACCGGTTGATAATCCCGGGGACTCTTCGATTGTATATGGAATTAATAAAATCCGTGCGCTGCCTGTTACCGTAGCTGAAGAGAATTTTATATATGGTATTGCATTAACAAAAAATACGGTTTGGATTGTAACATTTTCAGGTGGGTTGCGTAAATCAACCGATATGGGAATAACATGGCAGCGGATTGTTCTTCCTCCTGATTATCTTGACTCAATTAAGCCCACCGATACTTTGAAATTTTCACTACAACCGGTTGCAGGCAAATTCGGTCCGGAAGGATATCTAAACCATAGGGCATTTTCAATCCTTGCAGTAAATGACAGTATTCTTTACGTGGGGACTGCAGGAGGCATTAATTTAAGTACTGACGGCGGAGTCAGCTGGACAAAATTTAACCATACAAATGAGGCAAATCCAATAAGCGGCAATTTTATTTTATCTATTAAGAAAAATGATTACGACAATTCAATTTGGGCCGCAACCTGGCAAGCTGAAGGGGCAGCAGAATTTTATAGTGCAAGTAGGTCAACAAATAATGGAAAGACCTGGAATAATTATTTAAGCGGTGAACAGGTAAAAGATTTTGCTTTTAAATATTATGGGAACAGTGGAAATTATTCAGGTGCGGACGTATTTGCAGCAACAGGCGATGGAATATTTAGGAGCAGTAATAGCGGCAATACCTGGATCTCAGCACCGGAAATAAGAGATAATAATTCCGGAGTGTTTCTTACTACCAAAGACTTTCTTTCTGTTGCAGTAAATGGAAGAAATAATGGTGCTGCAGATATTTGGTTGGGTTCCTCAAATGGATTGGCAAGTTTGAATGAGCTTACGGGACTCTGGACAGGAACATGGAAAGTTTATTTAACATCGGAAAAATTAACTTCAACTTCAGAAACATACGCATTTCCTAATCCATTTAATCCCGGTATTCAATTTGTAAGAATTAAATATGCAACTACCCGATCAACAAATGTTACGATTAGAATATTTGATTTCGGTATGAATTTACTAAGGACATTAGTTGAAAATATTATTCGGCCGGCAAGCGATCAAAATATGGAAGTTTGGGATGGAAGAAACCAGAATGGGAAGATAGTTCCAAACGGAGTTTATTTTTATAGAATTGACCTCGGTTCGGGAAGTCCTTTATTTGGTAAAATTATGGTGATAATGTGAAAAAGAAAATTATCTTTATTTTATATTTTATCTCTTTATCATTATTTGCACAAGCAAATACATCTGAAATAAGCAGTATGCCCGGCGCTTTTAGCAGGATGGGTTTTGGTGCAAGAGGAATGGGAATGGGGAATGCACTTTCGGCAGTTACCGAAGGAGATCTTGTTGCTTATTATAATCCGGCATTATCGGTTTTTCAAAAAGGAAATTCTTTTTCTTCATCATACTCGATTCTATCACTTGACAGATCGCTGAATTTTATAGACTATACCAGAAGATTTGAATTTGGTCAAAAGACAAATCCTGATGGTTCAACTTCACCAAGATCGGTTGCAGGTATAAGCATCGGTCTTATTAATGCCGGAGTATCAAATATTGATGAAAGAGATGATGAAGGCACTAAAACCGGAACGTTGTCCACATCTGAAAATCTATTCTTTGTTGCAGTTGCAAATCGCTTTTCACAAAAGTTATCGATAGGCTTTACATTTAAGTTCTACTATTACAAGTTATATCAGAGTCTGTCTTCTACAGGTCTTGGTTTTGATATCGGTGCTCTTTATGAATTAAATAAATCAATTAACATTTCATTAATGATTTCTGATATTAACAGCAGATACCAATGGGATACGGGAAGTCTTTATGGTCAGGACGGATTAATCTCAAAGGATCATTTTCCTCTTTTGAAAAAGATTGGATTTGCATACAAGTTTAACGAACCCAAAATTATAGCGTCGGTAGAATTTGAAAATAGTAATGCCGGGACAAACATTCTGCGAGGCGGAGCGGAATATAATATTTATGAAGATCTCTTTTTAAGAGCCGGGTTTGATAAATTAAATCTAAGCAATTATGACTTTCCTGTAAGGCCGTCATTTGGATTCTCTTACTTTTATTCCCTAAATACTGTTAAATTTGGTGTCAATTATGCATTCGTTATTGAACCTTATTCATCAAGCAGCCAGCATATTGTTGGTATCAACATTAATTTCTAAATAAAAAGAATATGAAGACAAAATTATTTTTTCTGATGTTAATTAGTATAGACTTATTCGCTCAGTCAGCCGGTGAAACCGGATTGGCGTTTTTGAAGAATGGATTCGGCGCCCGTAATATTGCAATGAGCGATTTTGGGGCAGTGGCAAACAATGATTTAACGGCATTAAATTATAACCCTTCTCTTCTTGCCCTAAATAATAAAACACAAATTTCGTTTACACATAATTCATTATTCCAGGACGAGAATTCTGAAATGCTTGCCGCAAGTTTTAACGCTTTTGGACTGCCTTTTGCCGTTGGTGTTAATACCACAACGGTTTCCGGTATCGAAGTTAGAACCGTACCCGGTGACCCTCAATCTATATTTAGCGCACATGATTTTGCCGGAAGCATATCTACAGCTTATAAATTTTCCGATAATATCTATGCGGGGGCAAGTTATAAATATCTTTATGAAGGTATTTTTACAGATGAAAATACCGGCAGTGCATTGGATTTCGGGCTAACTTATACTCAATTAATTAGCGGATTGACAATCGGCGCTTCTTTCAGAAACCTTGGTTCAATGAATATATTAAAAAATGAAGTGACAATACTCCCGGCTGATTTGAGGATAGGGGCATCTTATAATTATCCGCTTATGGATTCTAAAATGGATTTTACGGTTTTAGCCGGATATCAGAATTACACAAAACAAAATGAATCTCATATTCACATAGGCGGTGAGTTTGTTTATGACCATTCATTTTCTTTACGGGCAGGTTATGTAACAAATTATTATACAAAAAACTTCTCGGCGGGTTTCGGAGTATTCTGGAAAGGAATAAACCTCGATTATGCTTATGTCCCGAACAAATATGAACTAGGTGATTCGCATATAATTACTATGATTTATTCTTTTAATTAAATCTGTTTTCAAGTAAGCTATTGAACTCATTTAATAACAACAAAAAAAGCATCCCGGACTTTCTTCTTGCCGGACAGCATATATTAATTTTATTTCTGATTTTAGTTTTTGCGGCAATCATTCGTAGAATTTTCTTTTGCGGGTTAGTATTTTCAGATGATTCATATTACAGCTGGCTGTCTTATCAATTCAATACTTCTCCCAACTCACTCAACTATCTCGGCTACCCGATTTTACTTCTAAGGAAACTTGCTCTTCTATTTACACTGTTTTCCTATCACCTTATAGGTTTTAATGAAAAAGCCGGAATGCTTTTCCCATTTCTTTTCTCTCTGTTAAGTATCATTCTTATTTACAAGATTACTCAGGATTTGTACGACGATAAAAGAATTTCTTTAACCGCCGCATTCTTTTCGGCGTTTTTTCCGGTCGATGTAATATTTGCATCTATAAATTTTTCGGATTTGGAATGTGTCTTTTTTATTAACATTGGAATTTTCTTCTTTATCAGAGCCGGGAAAGAAAAGAAAAATCATTATTTGATATATGCCGGTTTATTTCTCGCATTATCTTTTTTAATAAAAGAATATGCATATTATTATTGTATAATTCTTTTTTGTGTTTTTATATATACTCAGGTTAAAAGAGAAAAATACAATTATAGATTTATTATACCTGTAATTATTGTGATCTGTTTCTTATTCATAGAGGGACTTTTATATTATGGTTCAGGCAATAGTATTTTTTACAGACTAAATGTATATCAAGATAATTACCGTTATTGCTATTATGATTTTTTCCCATATACATTAACAATAAGTGAAATAGGAAGTCACAAATATATTGTAGGTCTGTTTGAGCATATTTTCAATAATATTAAATATATCTTCATTCGAAGATATTATATTTTACTTCCCGTGCTTTCGATTATACAAAGCTATTTTCTGTTTAAGAAAAAAGAACAGCTGTTTTTATTAGTTTGGTTTTTGGGGCTATTAATTCTACTTCCCTTAATGACTGTTTCTTTGTCTTCCTATGCACCAATAGAACTTAGACGGACCTGGTACATTTATCCATTAATATTTCCTTGTTGTATTTTATCCGCTAATTTGATTTCGAAGCTAAGGCCGGTTTATTTCAAAGTAGCGCTGGGACTTTATTTGATATGTTCAGTATTAATGTCTGTTGAATTCCAAAAGTTTTTCAATGTTCATAATAATAATTTATTTAAACAATTCATTAAAAGTCACATCGGGAAAACGATCTATGCCGATCATCTTACTGCTTATGGTATAAGATTGATTCAAGAGTATAAAAGGAATGAGCAGGTGAAGTTATTAACCAATACTGATTCACTGAATGTTAAGCCGGGCGAATTCGTTGTTTATTCAAAGCAGGCGGTTGAAGAATTAAAAAAGCAGAATTATCATTTTCCTGATTTTGGAAAATTAGCCTCCGGCAATTATAATATGGTCGATAACTTCGGGCAATTTGAAGTTTATGAAAAAATAAAATAATTAATATTGTCTGGTAGTAATTAATGTTAAATAATTATTTTTACGTCAATAAATTTGATATTGGGAGTTCTTCTGATTGAAGTAATAAAATATTCCGAAACCTGGAAGGAAAAATGGGACAGGTTTGTTCTGCAATCAAATAATGGGACAATGTTTCATCTTCAAAAATTTCTTGATTACCATGTCCCCGGTAAATTTATTTTTGATCACCTGATATTTCTCCGGAGTAATGAAATTGTAGCCTTGCTTCCCGGGAAGATAACCGGTAAATCTTTTGAGTCGCCGATTGGCGCCAGCTATGGTTCTTTAGTTACGGGGGATATAACTTTTACCGAAACCATGGAAATAGTCTCTGCATTAATGCATTATGGGAAAGGAAATGGGATTGATGAATTTCTACTTACACCGGCGCCAATAATTTATGAAAATTATCCTAATCAGAATCTTGATTTCGCTATGCTTTGGCAAGGGTTTTCTTATAAATTGCATTATATATCAAGCGCTATTAAACTTGATAAGGAAATTGATATAATTCAAAGATTTTCTCCTACTGTTAGGCGTAATATTCGGAAAACATTAAAAACTTCCGAGATGAGGGTTGAGATTAATGAACGATACGATGAATTTTACCCAATTCTTATAGAAAATAAAGCCAGGCATAATGTCAAACCGACTCATGATTATAAAGATCTCGTACGTTTGAAAGAATTGTTCCCCGATCAACTAAAGTTATTTATGGTTTACCTCGGGGAGAAACCGATTGGCGGGTCCCTAATGTTTTTTGCTAATAAAAATGTCGGGATTTGTTTTTACAATATGCTGATATATGACTATGCGGAATATAAACCAATACATCGTGTGATGTATGAAGTTGTAAAGTATTCCACCGAGCATGACTACAAATATGTGGATATCGGTGTTTCACAGGACACCAAAGCGGAGAACCCGATGACTCCAAGTATTAGTTTAATTGATTTCAAAGAAAAGTTTGACGCGAAGACAATAATGAGAAATACTTTCTATATCAAATTGTGACGCTCAAATAAACTTATGAAAAATAAAATTTGCCTTGCTTACCTTGGTAATCCTTTTCATGATTCCAGATTGACCAATCTTCAAAAATCTCTTAAAGAGGATGGTTGTAAAGTCTCTGTTATTTCTTTTGACTGGTTTATTTCAAAAAAAGATTATTTTGACGATGAAGTGAAAGTATTCAAACTGTCAAAAGAGAAGATACATTTATTTTTCTACCTTTCCTTTGCAAGGATTTTAATCAGGGAATTACTGAAGACCGATGCTGATATATTCTTTGCCGAAGATATTTATACTTTGCCATTTGTGTTTGTTGTTGCAAAACTTAAACACGCCCGGGTCTATTATAATAGCCGGGAAATTTATGCTTTTACAGGAGGCTTAAGAAATCGCCCTTATCTTCAATCAATAATTAGATATATTGAAAAATTATTTATAAATAAAGTTGATTTGGTTCTTACTACAGGATGGATGGATTCAAGTTATTTGGAGAAAACGTTTGGTATAAATAACACTCTGGTAATCAGGAACATTCCGGCATATCAGACTCCGACAAATAAAATTGATTACAGAAAGTTATACGGGCTGAATGAAAACACGGTAATTTTACTATATCAAGGCGTACTTCTTGAAGGAAGGGGAGTCCCTAAAATTCTTAGAGCGATGACTAAATTGCCTGATACGGTTTTAATAGTTGTAGGGGATGGAGAGCAAAAAAAGAATTTCATAAATCTTGCCGTATCATTGGGAATTAAAGATAGAGTTATTTTTACCGGAATGATAAGCCAAAATGAATTGATTAACTATACGGCAGGTGCGGATATCGGACTTGTACTAATAGAAAATATCAGTATAAGTTACTACTATGCGCTGCCTAATAAATTATTTGAATATATTATGGCAGGACTGCCATTGTTGTCAAGCGATCTACCGCAAATGAAGGAAATAATTGAAAAATATAATGTTGGAGAAAGTATCGGTATTGATGAAGATGAAACTATAATTAATGTTATACGGAAATGGATTAACAATCCGGATCTTCTTCTATTATTTAGAAAAAATTGTCAGTCTGCCGCACTCGAGTTGAATTGGCAGGAAGAATACAAACGTGCGAGGACAACATTATTGGGTCTTAAATGATTTTTGCAAAACGAAAAAGAATATTAATAGTCAGACCTGACAGAATAGGTGATGTAATCCTTTCTACTCCGATTCCAAGAGAGATCAAAAAAAAATTCCCCGGAAGTTTTATTGCAGTACTGGTCCGGCCTTATACTCAGGATATATTTTTCAATAATCCATATGTAGATAAGATAATTTTGATTGATGATTCTAAATCAATTAAATCGTTTTTCGAAAAAGTAAGTGAGCTGAGAATATATAAATTTACACACGCACTTACTCTTCTGCCTGCCGAACGTTTGAATTATATTCTTTTTGCAGCAGGTATTTTGAATAGAATCGGTGTAGGGCACAAGTTTTTCCAATTCCTGACATTCACTCATTATGTAAGCCGGAAAAAATATATTCCGCTTCGTCATGAAGCAGATTATTGTATGGATCTTGCTAGAAAGATAGGTGTTAAGACAGATGATTTATCGACAGAAATATTTTTAACCGAAGAAGAAAAAAGAAAAGCGATAGTTAACCGGGGTAAATTACTAGACGGGAAGAAAGTATTAATAGGGGTTCATTCAACCAGCGGGAACTCAGCGCCGAATTGGAAACCGGAGGAATACAGGAAACTGATTCTTCAATTGCAAAGTTTTGATAATATCCGGGTTGCAGTAACAGATAATGTAATTCCAAAAGATCTTGATGGAATTAACGGAGTTTGTTATCCCAATATAAATTTGAGTTTAAGGGAATCATTTATAAATTTCGCTTCACTTGATTTACTTATCTCTGCTAGTACAGGCCCTATGCATATTGCTGCAGCATTAAAAGTAAAAACATTATCTATGTTTTGTCCTTTGACAGCATGTTCACCACAACTTTGGGGTCCTTTAGGTAACGATAGCACAATTGTACTTCCTGAAAGTAATTATTGTGAGATTATTTGTCCCGGAGACCCAAAGAAGTGTACATTTTCAGGAAGTGGGGGAATCAACGCGGCAAAAGTTGCAGATGAAGCGGTTAATATTGTTAATTTAACTAACTGAAGTGAAACGTCAAATGTTAAACGTGACGCGTAACGAGTAACGCGTAACAAGAGGTTAAGGATTTGGTATTAGATTTCAAGAGATTATTTTTCTAATCCCTAACCCCTAATAACTTGTCACGCGTTACTCGTTACGATATTCCCGTTTCAATTATAAACTGAAAATTCCTATATTAGCTCCCCGAATTTTGCCGGGCACTGATCGGCAAGTTGATACCCAACCCCGCCAGGTCCGGAAGGAAGCAACGGTCAGTATTTAACTTGGGTGATTGGCTGTCCGGCTTTTTTTATCGCTTTTCATATTTTTAAAACATCAAACTCACTATACAATAAAAATGCAATGTAATGCATCATCCCACTAATTGTGCTCTGAATTGCAGTTAATTCCGCGCCTATAAAATAATTGCGTTAAAAAATTTAATTACGTTGAGCGTTAAACGACAAAATATGTTTGAGTTCCGCGATAGCGGAACGAGCCAGCCTTGCCGGCTAGGCAGGTTTATTTTGTCGTAGCGAAACGTATTAAATTTTAGCAATTATTTTATCAGCGCTGTTTCTTTTGGTTCTTTTCTTACGTTAAGTGGTACATCCCGCTTGCGGGGAAAAGAACATAATCATTCATATCATGAATTCCCAATTATCACACCGGCTAAGAATACGAGAACTCCGCCTATAACTACTTGTAATACAGCCGTTGCTAAAGACGCATCCATATATTTGTGCCGAATCCAGGCAATTACTCCAAGTTCACACATTACAACGATAACAGCAATTATTGTTGCCGTAATAACATTTGGAATAAGGTACGGAAGTGTATGGCCGAGTCCGCCGACAGTTGTCATAAGTCCGGTAATTCCTCCTCTAAGCCATGGGTGACCACGACCGGTTAAAGTGCCGTCATCAGATAAGGCTTCGGCAAAACCCATACTTATACCAGCGCCGATACTTGCTGCCAATCCTACTAAGAATGTATAAAAACTGTTATGAGTTGCAAATGCTGCAGCGAATAAAGGTGCAAGAGTTGAAACCGAGCCATCCATCAATCCTGCTAATCCGGGCTGAATTACTTGAAGCAAGTATAGTCGTTTTTCAACACTTTTTTCGGATTCGGCATCGGCGCGTGATTCCATAACTTGAGCAATATGAACATGTTTTCTTTCTTCATCGGCAAGATCTCCCAATAATTGACGAATGCTTGCGTCGGAAGTTCGTTTTGCGGAAGCTTCATAAAATTGGCGTGTTTCGAGTTCCATCTCCTGTGATAATTTTCTTGCCGTGGAGAGTTTCAACGGACGTTTCAACCAAATAGGTCTCCGTTTTACAAATCCCCGCACATCCTCTTTTCTGATAAGAGGGATATGTTCACCGAATTTGCTTTTGTATAGATCAAGTAACCGGTGTCTGTGAACATCTTCTTCTTTTCGCATCTTAATAAATTCTTCAGCCTGTGAAGGATAATCATTTTGCAGACCGTCAGCGAAGTCGTCATATATACGTGCATCTACCTCTTCCAATGAAATAGCCAGTGCAAGTACTTCCTGTTCTGTAAGGCTATCAAATGATCGCATGTTTACTCCATATCAAAGATTATTTGAACAATTGAAATATAAAAACGATTACGATTGCAAATCAACTTTTTTATTGAACACAAATAAATTTGGAAATTCTTATTTTTCACCTTTCACCTTTCACCTTTCACCTTTCACCTTTCACCTTTCACCTTTCACCTTTCTTATAAAACTCTACTATCAGCTTAGCTTTTGCCGCACCAACGATTTCTGCTAAAAGTGTTTCGTCCGTTTTTTTTATTTCCTCAAGACTATATTTGGTTAAAAGTTTCTGTACTATCTTTTCACCGATTCCTTTTATTTCAAGAAGTTCGCTGGTTATAGTTCTTTTACTTCTCCTCTGCCGGTGAAATGTAATTGCAAAGCGATGAGCCTCATCCCGGACATGCTGAAGTAATTTTAAGCTTGATGAAGTTTTTGGAATTGACTGAGGTTCGGAATCACCGGGAAGAAATACTTCCTCAAGTCTTTTAGCCAAACCGATAATTTCATAGCCCTTTAAACCAATTTCATTTAATGATTCAATTGCGCTTGAAAGCTGACCTTTCCCCCCGTCAACCATTATCAAATCCGGGATAGGTTGCTTCTCTTCCATAACTCTGCTGTATCTTCGGGAAATAATCTCTTTCATGCTTGCAAAGTCATCAGGACCTTCAACAGTTTTAATGATGAATTTTCTATATAAACTTTTCTTAGGTTTACCATCGGCGAATACTACCATACTTGCAACCGCATCGGAACCTTGCAGATTGCTGTTGTCAAAGCATTCTATAACACGCGGAAGTTTCTTCAATCTCAAATCGCGCTGCAAAGCGGATAAAACATAAGGAACATTCCCTTCTTTTTTCATCTTTTGCAATTGAATTTCTTTCAGCTGCAGAATTGCATTTTGCTTGCACATAAGAAGAAGTGATTTTACATCGCTTTGTTTTTGGGGGATGATAAATCTGCATTTTTTAATTGCTTTAGTATTAAGCCATTCAAGAAGAGTTTCCGTATCTTCAGGTTCCGTATCCACTACAATTCCCTGCGGAACTTCAACGAATTCATCATAATAAAATTTAATTATTGCCGAATAAATTTGATTTTCGTCTTCATTTACTTCGGCACTTAGATTCAATTGACGCTTGCCGACCAAATGTCCGGCTCTGATATTTAATATGGTCGCCGAAACATCTTTTCCTTCGAATGCAGCGCTGATAATATCACGGTCTTCGAGATCATTAGTAACAATTTTTTGTTTTGCCGAATAAAGTTGGAGCTGTTCAATTTTGTCGCGAATTTCAGCGGCTTTCTCAAATTCCATTGCTCCGGAAGCATCTTTCATCTGAAGATTCAATTCTTCAATAAGTTCTCCGGTTTTACCTCGTAGAACTTTAATAACCTGATTCACCATTGAATTATAACGTGTCTGGCTTACAAATCCTTCGCAAGGTCCGTCACATTTTTTAATGTGATAATCTAGGCAGACTTTGAATTTTTTCTTTTCAATCGCATCCTGAGTAATATCAAGTTTGCAACTTCTTATCTTGAAAATTTTAGTAATCAGCCGCAATGATGATTTCATATTTTTCACTTCCGTATAAGGTCCGAAATATTTAGAACCGTCTTTAATAATATTTCTTGTGGGAAATATTTGCGGAAACGGTTCATTTGTAACTCTTATATAAGGGAAGGATTTATCATCTTTGAGCAGAATATTGTAACGCGGTTTAAATTCTTTGATTAAGTTATTTTCAAGGACAAGCGCTTCAATTTCGCTGTCCGTTATAATTAACTGGATATCGGCAATTTTAGAAACAAGTATGGAAGTCTTAGGAGATTCAATTCTGTTTTGGAAATAAGACCGGACACGGCTGCGTAAATTTTTTGCTTTACCTACATAAATCACTTTGCCTTTTTCGTTGAGAAATTGATATATGCCCGGCATTAGGGGTAATGCATTCAATCTGTCTTCAAGATACTGATTCATTTTATACAACCATTTTTCAGAAGCAAAATAATGCCAATTGAGTTACAATTTCAAAGCATAGATTGATTAATAAAAGGAAAGGCTGCAAAAGCAGCCTTTGGATTTGAAAACATCATCACTTGAATATGTAATTTTTGGGAATGATAACAATACCTGTTTCCGAAACGGTAAATCTTTTTTTATCGGTTTCAGCATCAAATCCGATTTCGGTTCCTTCGGGAATTGTAACATTTTTATCAATAATAGCTCTGCGGATTCTTGTGTGGCGGCCAATATTGCAATTATCCATTATAATTGTATCCGTAATATATGTGTAACTATTTATCCTGACATTAAACCCAACTATGGACCTCTCTACCAGACCTCCGGAGATAATTGTTCCATCCGAAATCAAAGAATTAATTGCCCTTCCGACTCGTTCCCCTTCATGTGAAACTGTTTTTGCAGGGGGATATTGCTGCTGCTGGGTACGCAACGGCCAGTCAAAATCATAAAGATTAAAGTGCGGATTCACATTGATTAAATCCATACTAGCGGCATAATAATTGTCGATTGTTCCAACGTCAACCCAATATGGCTGATCTTTTTTGTTCTCATCTATAAAAGGATAGGCATAAACTTCATATTTATTTTTAAGCATAAATGGAATAACATTTTTCCCGAAGTCGTTACTATTCAGTTTTTCTTTATCCATTTTGTCAAATACTTCTTTCATTGCAGCAACATTAAAAACATAAATTCCCATATTGACAAAAGAGGCGTCGGGATTATCCGGAATACCCGGTGAATCTTTTGGTTTTTCAATAAACGAAGAAACTCTATACGTAGGATCAACCTGGATCACACCGAAACGTGATGCTTGAGATTTAGGAACTGTAATTGCAGACATTGAAAGGTGTGCTTTCTTTTCAATGTGATACTGAATCATTTTCAAATAATCCATCTTGTAAATATGATCGCCGGAGAGAATTAAAACCCATTCGTAAGATTCTTCATCAATAAGATTAAAATTTTGATGAATTGCATTTGCAGTCCCGAGGTACCAATTATTGCTTGTCTTAAACTGCGGAGGAATAGAATAAATAAATTCGCGCAATTCCGGATTAAAAATGTTCCAGGCTTCATAAAGGTGACGGTTTAAAGAATCAGACATGTACTGTGTAAGCACATAAATTTTTCTAAACCCCGAGTTTAAGCAATTTGAAAGAGTGAAGTCGATTATTCTATACTTACCTCCAAAAGGAACAGAAGGTTTAGTTCTGTATTTTGTAAGAGGAAATAATCTTTCACCTTGACCTCCGGCTAAAATCATGGTCAGGGTTTTTCTTAAAATAGTGGATCCTGTATACGCCATATTAATCCTGATAGTAATTAAGTAAAATATATCTAATTAATGATTGATTGGCAATTAAAGAAATTATTAACTTTGAAAAGAAATCAAATATTAACACGGTAAAATATAAATAATGATTAAAAAATATAAAACTCAAATAATTGCATTAGGATTGCTGACTGCTTTCGTGTTTTTTGGTTACATCCTTTATAAAAACATAAGAAGAATTTTTCCTAATTCGCAAATCGCAAAATATATAAATCTATCCGAACATTTAAAGGATCTTAATGAAAAAGAATTAACACGTTATAATCCTCAAACCCAGCGATCAATAGATGTAATTCATTACAATATTAAACTTATTTTACAACCTGAAGAGAAAAAAATATATGGCGATGTTACAATTAGTATGAAAGTTAATGATGAAAAACTGAGCAAAATTGATATCAACTTTTATGACAATCTTGATATTTCCCTTTTGGAAGTCAATGGACAAAAAGCAAAATACAGAAGAAGTGAAAAAATAATATCGATTGAAAAGCCCAAAGACATTAAGGATTCGGCATATGTAAGAATAATTTACAGCGGGACTCCGGAAAGTCAGGGATTGGGATCATTTGAATTCAGTTCGGAAAATAATAAGCCTTTTATATATAGCTTAAGCGAACCGGTTTTTGCTTCAACCTGGTATCCGTGTATTGACCTTCCGGATGATAAAGCTCAGGCTGATATTTTTATTACTAATGACTCTTCGGCTGTTTCGGTTTCAAATGGAAAATTGGTTGAGATTAAAACGGCAGGCAATAGAAGAACCTATCATTGGAAAACCATATATCCTATCTCAACATATTTAATTGCTGTTTATTCGGGCAGCTACAAAATATATTCTCAAAAGTATATTTCAATAACCCGGGATACTCTGCAGCTGGTTTATTATGCTTTTCCCAAAGATTTCGAAGATGTAAAAACTGATTTTGCCGATCATAGGAATTATATTAAGGTATTTGAACAACTATTTGGACCTTATCCGTTCGTTAAAGAAAAATATGGCGTTGCTGAATTTTTATGGGATTTGGGAGCAATGGAGAATCAAACTATTACGGGAATCGGCGCTAAATTTATAAGCGGCAGGAAATTATTTTCCGATATGCTTATTCATGAACTGGCTCATCATTGGTGGGGTGATGCGGTCGGTCCAAAAACATGGAAGGATATTTGGCTTAATGAAGGATTCGCTACTTACTCGGAAGCTCTTTATTGGGAAAAGCAAGCAGGGTTTTCAGCGCTTCAATCTACACTATCATCTAAAACAGGCTCATTTTCAAGCGGGACCCTTTATAACCCAGGCAATGAAATATTCAGCAGGTTGGTTTATGATAAAGGCGCCTGGGTGCTTCATATGTTAAGAAAAGAGGTAGGAGATAAAACTTTTTTTAATATCTTAAGAGAATATTTCAATCTATTTAAATACAGTAATGCATCAACAAATGATTTCAAAAATGTATGTGAAAATCTCTCGGGTAAAAATTTAAGTGTATTTTTCAATCAATGGATTTACAAAGGTAAGGGCATAATTGAATTGGAATATAGCTGGACAACCGATATCTCACAGAAAGAATATATTACAAAAATTAAAATAAAACAGTTACAAAATGGCTATGATATTTATAAATTTCCACTTGATATTAAAATGATTTTTGATAAAAACGAAGATTTTGCAATTTCGTCATCTTATGTGTCATCAAAGGATTCTATTATTTCATTAAGATCTTCAAAGAAACCGTCGAAAATTATATTGGATCCTGATAAATGGCTATTATCAAAAATCATTCTGAAAAATTATAATTAGGCTGTTGTGGACAAAACTTACTTCTTTATTTCAGACATTCATTTAGGTCTTGGATCTCACGAGGATGAAAAATCAAAGGAGAAACTACTTCTTAAATTTTTAAGGTATGCTGAAAAAGAATGTGATGAACTATTTATAGTCGGAGACTTATTTGACCATTGGTTTGAATATAAATATGTGATTCAAAAAGGTTTTATCAGAATATTATCGGCATTATCGGAATTTCATGATAATAAAAAGCAGGTTCATTATTTAATCGGGAATCATGATTTTCTTCATCGCGATTTTTTCGAGACTGAAATAAATGCTGTTCTTTACAAAAACCCGATAGATGTAAACTTAAACGGGAAAAAATTTTATATTGGTCATGGCGATGGATTGGTACAAAATGATTTTGGATATAAAATACTTAAAGGAATATTACGCAATAGATTTTTACAAAAAGCTTATTCGGTTGTGCATCCCGATTTGGGAATTAAAATCGCGAGTTTAACAAGCCGTACAAGCAGAGATTATACAACACAAAAAAAGTATGGCGCCAAAGACGGACTATTTGAAACAGCGAAAATAAAAATAGATGAGGGTTATGACTATATTATTTTCGGGCATTCGCATGAACGCGCTTTCAAAAATTATAAAAACGGTATTTATATAAATCTTGGAGCCTGGCTTGATAAGCCCTGCTTTGGAAAATTTATTAATAAATTTGAGATAATTGACTGGGAATGAAATGAATATCAGACAGATTATGAAAATGAAAAATAAACATAAGAAACCGATAAATAAGAATTTAAATTACATGTACATTGTCGGAGGAGCAATTGTATTTATAGGATTATTGTTTTTTATCAAATATGTAACCGACGGTTTGCCAAACTTGGAAGAACTCGAAAATCCGCAATCCCAGCTGGCGAGTAATGTTTATAGTAAAGACGGTCAGTTAATAGGTCAATTTTATAAGCAGAATCGTGTTGAAGTAGGCATTGATGAAATTCCTCAGCATGTAATTAATGCATTGATCTCAACAGAAGATAAGAATTTTTACAATCATTGGGGCGTTGACCTTCAACGATTTATAAAAGCTATGATCAAAAATGTGTTATTATTTAAGAGGGAAGGCGCCAGTACAATAACACAACAACTTGCTAAGAATCTTTACGAATTAAAAGCCAGACATGAAACGAAGTTCGGGACTGTAGTTAGAAAATTACGTGAATGGATTACTGCAATTCAGATTGAAAAGACATATACTAAGCGGGAAATCCTTGAAATGTATTTTAATATTTCCTGGTTCGGGCACAGCTCATATGGAATTTCAATGGCTGCAAGAACATACTTTGACAAAAATGTTAAAGAATTAACGGTTGCGGATGCCGGAGTACTAGTCGCACTGTTGAAATCTGCAGTAACTTACGACCCCTTTGAAAAATACGATAATGCTTTTCGGAGAAGGAATGTTGTAATGCAAAATATGGTAGATGCCGGGTTTTTAAGCGATGCGGAATATGAAAGATTAAAATTCGAAAGGATCAATTTATCGTATAAAAAAATTGAAGAGGGAATTCGCGGAAGTGTCGCTCCGCATTTCCTTGAATATATCCGTCAACAGATGGAGAAACTGGCAACTAAATATGGATTCGATCTGTATCAGGATGGCTTGAATATTTATACCACATTGGACATCCGTATGCAGAAGATTGCAAATGAAGCGGTACATCTTCATATTGAAGACTTTCAAAAGCAATTCGATAAAAGATTTGATTGGAATAAATATCATACTGTACTTAATGATTTGATTGATCATGCTATAAAGAACAAACCTGAATATCGAAAAGCAAACAGTCAGGAAGCAATGCGTGCAATTTATAACCGGTTAATTTCGAATAATACTTTTATTGATTCGGTGAAAAGGGTTGGGAAGAGAATAGAAGTAGGTTTTATTGTTATGGATCCGAAGAACGGAGAAATCCGGGCATTGGTTGGAGGACGTGATCAAAAGTTTTTATACGGATTAAATCATGCAACTCAAATTAAAAGGCAGGCCGGTTCGGCGTTCAAGCCAATTGTATATTCTGTGGCCATTGATAATGGATTATATCCTGCATATCCTATTTTAAATCAGCCGTTCAATTACAATGGCTGGAGTCCGACTAACTTTGACGGTTCAACCGGAGGATTTGTAACTCTGCGTCATGCGCTGGCAGAATCACTCAACCTTGTTGCAGCTCGTTTAATAATCGAAGACCATGCCCAGCTATGGAAAATTGGAAGATTTGCCGAAAAGATGGGAATTAAATCCAAACTTGATCTTTACCCGTCAATAGCGCTTGGTACTTCAGTGATTTCTCCGCTGGAATTGACAACAGCATACGCTACACTTGCTAATCACGGGATTAATAATGAACCCATTTCTATTCTTAGAATAACCGATAAAGATAATGTTCCAATTGAAAGTTTTACTTCTTTTGCCACAGAAGCTATACCCGAGGAAACAGCATACATTGTAACGGATATGCTTCGTACTGCCATTGACGAAGGAACCGGGGCATCTGCAAGAGGAAGGTATAATTTTCGCAGACCTGCAGCAGGAAAAACAGGTACGACTCAGGGTTTTACCGACGCATGGTATGTTGGTTTCACTCCGCAGCTTTGCGGAGGGGCATGGGTTGGTTTCGATGATCAGAGAATTGCATTTAACGGAGAATATGGACAAGGCGCCCGTGCTGCGCTTCCAATTTGGGCTATATTTATGCACGATGTTTATGAACGTTTGAATTTACCAATGGAGGATTTTAAACCTCCTGCAAGCGGTAATGTAATCCCTGTAAAATTTTGCAGAGAATCAATTTTTGAATCAGGTGAACCGAGAGTATTTTCACCAGATTGTCAGGGCGGAGCATTAACCGATATAATTAATGTAAAAGATATACCTTCAGGTTCAGGTTTTGTTCAGGATACAAGTATTCATTTTTACAACCATTATAAAACGAAAGATTCATCGACAGCAAAACACTAAATCCTGTTTCACTGTAGAACAGACTATTAGTCTGTTTTTAAAACCATATTTTTTGTCTAAAATACATTAGAAAGATTGTTATTATGCTTTGTCAGCTGCAAAATATAAGTTAAAGTTATTTCCTTTTTGTATTAGACTGATTGGTTCTTTATTTTTGTTTATAGAATTGCCCTGATGGCGGAAGTCGCCAAAGGCGACCAAGTTGGTAGGCCGACCGACTGGCGCGCTAAAATATGATATATATTTACACGATAAAAAGTACAAAGTAGTTTTTGCCTGGATGGCGGAACCTGCCTGCCGGCAGGCAGGTTGGTAGACCGACCGACTTGCGCGCTAAAATATGATATATGATTACATAATAAAAAGTATAAAATAGTTTTTGCCCGGGTGGCGGAACCTGCCTGCCGGCAGGCAGGTTGGTAGACGCTCTAAAATAATTATGAAAATTGTGAAAAATGTATAAAGTATATGCCATTAAGAGTAAGAATA